>Ga0209075_1001394_pt1 | contig 22671 bp, 24 predicted proteins | sample Stecom2011_FD_187523 | JGI IMG/M metagenome (GOLD analysis project Ga0209075, IMG submission 187523) | Agricultural soil microbial communities from Utah to study Nitrogen management - Steer compost 2011 (SPAdes) (version 2) | ecosystem: Environmental > Terrestrial > Soil > Agricultural land...
TAAGTGTATTAGAACTTTCAAAACATAGGCATACAATTACTTATGAAAACAACGGTTTTACAAAAACAATTATAATAAACGAAAAGGAGTAAAATAATGCATAAAGGAATAGTATTAAAAACAAATGGAGATAAGAAATTAATTGATTTAGAATTAGATAATATTCTAAAACAAAGTTATAGAGAGTTAGATGTTCAAACCATTGATATAGTAACCGTTAAAATTGATGATATATTCGTGAATATTATAGTGGATGATGAAGGTCTTTTAAAAGACGATCCTCATGTAACAGTATCAAGTAATTTAAGGAACCTATATGGTAATGTATTAATTTTACCGAATGATATAGATGAAGAAGGAAGATATTTTAGAGGTTTAAATGAACACGAAATCGATACTATTAATAATAATATACAGACACTTATAGACACAGACCAAAAACTATTAAGAGATGTATTAGTATTCGTAGAATAGTCAATGAATGATATGATATGATATAATATAGAAAAAGGAGGCATTAGGATGTTTAATCCATTGGAAAAATTAGGTTATGAATTAGGTTTTAACAAAAAAGGTGTTCACATTTTTGAGACAAGAAAACCTGACTACAATTATATTCAATTTTATGAAGAAAGAAATACTTATAGAGTGATAATTGGAGGATCTGTAGATATTTATGTAGCAAAAGCTATAGTAGATATTTTGGAGGAACTAAACAATGTATTACATAAAAGAAACTAAAAGTAATAAGTATGTTAAAGGATTTGAATTTAGTCCTATGGATAGAAGAAATCTAACAAGTGTTTATTATACAAATAATAAAAGAGAAGCATTATTTTTCTCACACGAAGAGGATATTGATCACACATTATTTAGATTACAAAATTATAGACCTAAAAACAATTTTATAAAGAAAGAAAAGGAAAAAGAATTATGAAACTAAAAATTGAAGAACTTAAAAAAATACCTTATAAAATTACAACTGAATTAAATGCAATAAAATTATTAGAAGATAATAATAAAAAACGATTAATGGTATATAGAGAAAAAGAAAAAGAAATTAAAGATAAATATGAATATTTAGAAAAGTTGATTTGGGATTGGAATAGAGAACAAATTAAGGAGTTAGAAAATGAATAATTTAATACAAAATGTAATAGAATGGGCAAGAACCAGAAATTTATTAGATAATGATCCAAAAGCACAATACATAAAACTTCAAGAAGAAGCTGGTGAATTAGCAAGAGCAATTTTAAAAAACGATACACTAGAACAAAAAGACTCTATTGGAGATATGTTAGTAGTGCTTATTATTTTAGCTAAACAACTTAATACAAGTGTTGAGGAATGTTTAGAAATAGCATGGAACGAGATTAAAGATCGTAAAGGAACAACAGTAGATGGTGTTTTTATTAAGGAGGAAAAATAATGTCAGAAAATATATATACAGATTTACAAATTGTACTAAAATTTAAAGGTGAAGAAGTTTATATAACTCACTTACCTGCAGAAGCATATATTTATGCAGAACTTTATAATACTACTAATTATAATACTAAGTATTTAATTAATTTAACACAATTACTTACAAAAGCTTATATGGAAGCAAAGTATGATTTAGATTTAAATGCATTAGTTCATTTAGCAGATATATATGAGTATGAAGATTTAATAAAATGTTCTTCTTACAAAATTATAAAGTTATACGAAGGAGAAGAAATGTGAGAGAACTTTTAGAAAATTTATTAGCAGAAATAACTGCCGAAAAAATAATAGAACAAGCAGGATCAACATCAAATGCTATTACCACAGAATTTATATTAGAACGTTATGATTATTTTTTAGAATTAATTGAATTAGTTAACCCAGAAGTAATTAATTTATATGAAAATAGTAATAAGGAAAGAAAAGCCAAAATAAATTTAAAAAACAAAACAGAAGATATTCTTAGCCTTTTTGAAATAACTACATTTTTAGAAAAAACAGAAACAACATTAATTTTAATGGCTTTTAAAGATAGGTATAAAGAATTATTTAAGAGTTATATAACAAGACTAAATTTACCTGCTTTATTCGTAATATATACTCATTTAAAAACGAGTAGAGAAATTGTAGTAGAGGTCGCCCCCCGCTTGTGAGGGCCGCCTGCCCGAAATGATTTAATGAAAATAAAAATAAAGAAAGGATGATCATTAATTATGGCAAAAGTAGTAAGAATTAGACCTGTTGATTCAGGCACAGTTCGTGTAGAACTAGGAGTTAAAATGGAGGACTTAAGAACAGCTATGGAATTCGATCCAAGAAGTTTACAAGTCTTAGAGAAAGATACTAAAGAAGTATTATTTGAATTATTGTTAGGATCAGAGCCAACATTTGGTAAATACGCAATGGTAGTTCCAGAGAATCTTGCAAATGATAGAGATGTAGAATTTTTAATTCATAACGTTGATGAGTCTATTACAACTACAAGTAATTTAGCAAACTTTGTGAGATATGGAAAAACTATTAAAACACAAATTGACAAAGCAATAAAATCTTATAATGAGGCAGCTAAATCAATTACAGTAGAAGGAGAAGATAAATAATGTTAGTAAGAGTTAACGTAGGATCTTCTTTAGATCCAAAAACAAAAAACTTAGAAGATACAACTTTATTAAGAGATGCTTTAGGAACAATACCTGAAGGTTCTCAAGTAACTTTAGATGGTGTAAGCGTATCAGCAGCAGATTTAGGTAGAACATTAAAAGACTTAAATATTAAAGATGGTGCCCACATCTTATATAGTTCAAAACAAAATTCAGGAAAATTAGACTAGTTAAACACTAGTCTTCTTTTTCTTTATGAATTACAAGACATTTTTACATGAATTCTTTAATAATTATATTGGGCCAAACTCTGTCACTAGAATTAAAGAAGATATAGAGTCTTTTTCATTACCAGAAGAAGAGTTTGATAAAGTAAAGGATTTATTTAAAATAATATATGAATACCCAATTTTCTTTAACTTCTTTAAAGAACTTGTCGATGAAGGAGTTTTCTTAACTATCTTAAGACCTACAAGTATAAGAGGAAGTATTGAAAAAGATTTTCTTCCTACTATCCTTTATAAGGAGTATAAATTAAAAGATTTAAATAATTTAATTAAAGATTTTACTAATAAAGATAATGATATTAATCACAAAATATTAAAAATAAATGAAAATTTAGTTTTAGATTTCTTCAGTAAAGAGAATGTTATAAATATTAGGTATAACTCTTATAAATATAATGTATATAATGTGTTTATAGATTTAATACCTATACTTAATATGATAATTATTGAATATCATAGTTTAAGTAGAAACCAAGTTGAAAATATTTTAAATAAAGAAAGTTTTCAAGAAAGTCTAAAAGAACTTTATATTATGAAAGGATACAAAATTTCATTAAATAAATTCTTAACAATAGATTTTGATAGGGAAATAGTTAACACAAAATATCGATTAGAAACTATTTCAAAAGACATTGATTATAAAAATGAAGATCTAGAAAAATTAATTTATGATTTAGAAAAATTACATGATCAAAAAGGAGAATTAAACATACTTCTACAAGAATATCAAATAAAGAAAACAACTCAAAAAGGAGTAGATGAAGAAGAAATAAAAGATTTCTTAACTAATTTTGAACATTATTTGATTAAAGACTTCGAATTAGTATTAAAAAGTAATAATATGTTAAGAGTAAATTTATTAACAAAACCTATTCCTCTTTCGACTTGGAACCAATCTCCGAAAAATAAGGTTATGAGTTCAACTGGTTCACCAGTAATAGCAGAATTATTTGAAGATATATATTTAAATAAAGGACCTGCTAGGGCTTTTTACTCCCCTTATTTAATTTCTTTCGACATAGGTAAGCACTCTAACAAAATATATAACTATGAGATAAAGCCTATAGTTAATAAGTATAGTAACCCACATGAAGCAGCAAATTGTTTTGGAGGATACAGTAATCTTAAATCTGAAGCAATGATTGAAGGAAATATTAAACGTTTTATACATATAATGTTAGCATATTTACAAACAACAACTTTAGGAGACGTCGCAGGTGATGGTTTCCTTAACAGGACAATAATAGATCCAAACTACACAGGAGGTGAAAAGACATGGGAAGAAATACTACTAAACAAAGATTTAAACTTACAAGAAATAGAAAAAATATATCTAGAATCCAAAAACCTTCTAGAAAACCAAAGTTAATTATTAATATGAAGTCTGAATTAAAAATCAGAGCAGCTATGGATATAATGGGAAATTATGAAGTGTCTTGGTTTGGTGTAATAGTAGAAACTAGAGAAAAAGATACTTTTAAATTAATTGATATAATGTTCCCTCCACAAATTAATAGACCTACATTTGTAGAAACGGATGATGAAAGATACCCTAAATGGTATTTTGATACATTCATCAAAAATAATAATCCAAAATTAGTTAGATTACATGGACATACTCATCCTAACTTTGGCGTATCTCCCTCAGGCACGGATGTTCAGCAATTCAAACAAATAATGGAAGAAGTCAGTGATTTTTATATTCAGTTTATAATTAACAATAGTATGGATGTATATTGTATGTATCACGATAAAAAAGAAGATAAACAATTCGAAATGGAAGTAGAATTTACATTTTCAAAAACATTAAATAATGTTCTTAATAATGTAGTTAAAAAAGAAACTTACAAACCAATATCACTACCTATAGAATACTTATCAGGATATTACGATGAAGAGGGATTCTTTACAGAAGAAGATTTTAGTGAAGATGATGATTTAGATAGGTTATTTTTAGAAGAATACTTAGGAGGTATTGATCCATATGAACCTGAATAAACATTTAGAATTCTTTAACCCTCAAACATTTAAAGAAGAAATCCATTTAGTAGGTGTAGGAGCTATTGGAAGTAATATACTTAATCAATTAGTTAGATTAGGTTTTTCAAATATTCATATTTACGATTTTGATATTGTAAATCAACATAACATAACTAATCAATTATATACTCAAGAAGATATAGGTAAATTTAAAGTAGATGCAATTAAAGAGCATATGCTTAAAATTAACCCAAATGTTAATATTGTTAAAAATCCAGAAGGATGGAATAAAAACAATAAAAATATTAAAGGCATATTAATATCAGCATTAGATAGTATAAATACAAGAAGAGAGCTATTCGAGGACAACGAGATGAATTTCTCAGTAAAAGCAGCATTAGATATGCGTATAGGACTTGAAGAAGCTCAAATGTATTTTGCAAACTGGTCAAAAGGAAAAGAAATAAAAACTTTCTTATCTACAATGCAATATGATGATTCGGAAGTTGTAAACGCCGTGTCCGCTTGCGGCACGACGCTTTCGGTTTTGCCAACCATACAAATGATTGTATCAATAGGAGTTATGAATTTACTTAACTTCTTAAAACAAAACAAATACAACAATTCGACTTTTATAGATTCTATTAAAGGAATAGCTAAAAGTTATTAAGGATTAAAGCACTCTTCTTAGATCAAACAGGATTTAAGAGACTTTTAACGTAAAGTAAAAGTAAGGTAAGGTAAATCAAGCAGGATTGGGCCAAACACTCCTGTAATAAATATGAAGCCCACATTACGTAAACTGAATTTAAATCCCAAAAATTGGATTTGAAGAATACTTCGTATTACTTTAACTCCAATTTTGGAATTTAAATTCAGTGAACATAATAGGGCTCATATATTTAAAGTTTAATCCTAAAAATACATATACAGAGCACTCGTCTTTTAAAAAAGGACACTTCTAGAGAAATCAGAAGTAAGGTAAAGTTATCACGATTGGAAAGTTATAAATATTAAGTATTCGGAGAACTTAGCAGTTACGCATCGAGCAAACCCTAACAGAGGATTGTTAGAAGCTTTCACCTTCTAACAAATCCTGCTGACAGGTTTTGCCGATGCGTAGACGTAAGTCTCCAATATTAATATTAAAGTCTGTATATAAAAAAACAAATCCAAAGAATAGTTTATTAAATTAAACACTCTTTAGGAAATCTAAGAGTACCGTAAGGTATCAAGCATAAATAAGAAGGCAAATCCCAATTCATTGATCGCATTCTGCAGAAAAAAGTTTCTTCAGAATTAATCACTGAATGGGATTGACCATCTTAAAGTTTGGATTTAAATACATATATTATAAGGAGGAAAAAGATGTATTATTCAACATATTTTAATAACAAAAGTTATTATAGTCAAAAACATATTAAAAATCAACTAGACTATTTAATGTCTTCAGGAGAAGAAGGAATAGAAAAAGAATTAAACTTTAGGATAAAAAACACAGCACTAGTTAAAGATTATAAAAATTATAATCATGATAATTTAATTAGGTTTTTAGAACACGCAGAAGAAAAAATAAAAGGAATGGAAGGAAGTATTGAAGAGCAATATACTAAATTCTTTATTCTAAAAAGAAGTGGTGGTAGAAGAGAAATCTTAGCACCATCAGAATCTTTAAAAGTTTTACAAGAAACTTTAGTTTATAGATTAAAGTATGATTATAGAGTTTTAGAACATAACTCAGCTCATGCTTATACGGAAAAAAGGAGTATAGTAACTAATGCAAAAGTTCACAAAAATAATTTTAACTTCATAAATGTAGATCTTACTAATTTTTTCCCATCTATAACTAAAGATATTATAAAATATTCATTTAAACAAAATGCAAACTTACACGAAATATTTAATGTTTTACCAGAAAATTTAGAAAAAACATTCTTTGATATTATATTATATAATGGAGCATTACCTCAAGGTTCAAAGGCTAGTCCTTTTATATCTAATTTAGTAATGATACCATTTGATTATAATTTAAATCTTTATTTAAAGAATAATAGAAGAAACATAGTTTACACAAGATACGCCGATGATTTAACATTTAGTTCTAAACCATTAATCTATATCAACGATATTATAGATGCTATAAATTGGGCTAAAGAACAAGCTTATGGAAGTTTAGGCGAATTTATTAAAATTAACAATGAAAAGACACGTAAAACAACTTATAAAGGTAAAAATAGAGTAACAGGAATTAAAATAAATGCAGAAAACAATTTATCCATTGGCTATAAAGAAAAACAAAGGTTAAAAATGGATATGGTTTCGTTAATTATTAACAAAAAAAGAGGTCATAAAAATGACTACGAACAAGTTCAACAAATTTTAGGTATGTTTTCTTATTTACAAAGCGTAGAAGAAGGATATGCTAAATATTTATTAAGAAAATGGTCTTCTAAATTTGAAATAAATAATGTAATAAAATATTTATCAAATTCATAAAATTCAATGCACAAACATCTCTTTACGAAATGTAAGAGTTCGATAAAGTTAAGGTAGTAATATACTTCCTTGGAGAAGAAGGATATATGATCAGGTGATTCATCAAACCGTAGCTATTAACAAACCCCTTTTGATTATATATTTATCAACAATACTTAACTTTTTCAGTAATTTCGACATTTGGAAACACGGTGTGGCCGATGGTTCACATCCTAATCTTCCGTCCAAAATCATTTTAAGATTGAATTTATGAAACATATATGTTATTATTAAGTAAAGGAGGTAATAGTATGACAAATAGTAAATATGCTTTACAAGAACCTAATGGAGTTACAAAGAAAAGAATGCTGGAAGTTAAATTATATTTATTTACAGAAACTTTTCTAAACAAATTAGGTAAACATTCAAGGTTTAAACCCGAATTAATTGGTATTATTTGTAATGCTTATAATTTAAATACTTCGGCAATTCTCAGTGCTATAACAGCAATAGAATCACCTCAGATGAAACCATCTCAACGTGAAATAGCAATATCAAGCCATTATATGGGAATTCCAGTAAGAACCTTAACCGAACAAGGTATAGTTTCAACAGGTAATTATTATAAGATTTTACAAGAATACATTAACGATGATGAACCTACTTTACATTCAAAACTAACAGACTTACACCATGAAAATATAGAGTTGTTATTTGAAAATGTAGAAAGTATGTTCTTTTATATTTCAAATATAATTAAAGGAGATTTAAACATATGATAATGGTAGACTTAAAAGATGATGTATTAAACGTTATGAGAGATAGGTTTAACTCCGAAATAAAAAACTTTGGAGATAAACTTTTATCAATGAGCCCATACGAATTACAAACAGCTTTTAATAGTGAGTTCTCGGCACAACAATGGAAAGAGTTTAGATTACATCCTTTAGTAGATGCATGGTTTGAAGAAGAAATGAATATTATGGTACGTAATAAGGCATTTAAACTTCTAAACCAATCGGGAACAAATAATTCTACAGCAACAACACAAGCATTAGGACAGATGATGAACTACTTAGAAAGGAAAAAAGAACAGGCTTCCGAACCCGTAGTATTTATTTATTCATTTGTACCTTTATCAGAAATGGAGGAACAAGCACCAAATGTCAGAACACTTGAAAATATCCCTACTGAAATTAAGAACGCAATCGTTAAAATACGGGAGGATTAGTAGAGCAAATAAAATGAACCAAATACCTATGAGTCCCACATTATTAAAAAAATTACCAATAGATGATTATTTAAAAAATCAATGGTTACAAAAAAGACAAGAAATAATAGACGAAAAAGAAAGTAACGTAATTGTAGATGATAGATTAAGAGATTATCAGAATAAGGCCGTTGCTTTTTTTAATCGTCTTAATAATTGTGGTGTATTCGACCAACAAAGGCTTGGAAAAACGCCAACAGTACTTACATCTATGCGATTAAAAAATCAACACAACGCATTAATAGTAGTCCCTAAAATTACTCTATTACAATGGGGAAAAGAATATGAAAAGTGGCATGGAGGTAAGTATAAAGTTGTTTCAGCAGATATTTATAATCCAAAAGAAAGAGAAGATATTTATAAAAACTTTAAAGGATCAATAATTATTAATAAACAACTATTAAATAGAGATATTGACTTGCTTGAAAAGAGAATAATTGATACAATGGTTGTTGACGAAGTCCACCATTTATATACTTATAAAGGTGCAAAAGCAAAAATGATAGAGCAAGAAATTAATGGTAAAATAGTTAGAAAAGGCAAACCTAATACGGTTCAAAATATAATAAGGCTTTCGAAAAAAGTTAAATATAGGTATGCTTTATCAGGAACAGTTTCACCAAAAACACCTCAACAAATTTACGGAGTATTAGCATTCTTATATCCAGACTTGTTTAAAAGTTATTGGGGATTTATTGAATACTATTTTAAAGTAAATTTAGAACAAGTTGCTTGGAATAAAGAAATCCGAGTTATAGATGGATGGCAATCCTTAGAAAAACAACAAGAACTTATGGAATTCCTAGAACTAACTTCAGTACAAAGGAAAAGAAGTGAGTATATGAAATGGTTAACAGAAGCAGATATAGAATATGTTTGGTTACAAATGAATGATAAATTGAGAGAAGAATACACAACTTTAAACCAATTCTATGAAGTATCTAACCCAAATGTAATAGTAACTAATGATCTAACCAGATTAATTAAAGAAGAACAATTAATCAGCGATCCTAGATTATTAGATTTAAATATTGAATCACCCAAAACAGAATGGTTTAGGCAGTTTATAAAAGATTATCCAGAAGATTCCATACTGGTAATCTCTCCTTATACTAGTTATCTAAAACTTCTTCACAAAGAAACCAAAGGATCAATGTTAATACATGGTGGAACTCCAATACAAGCACGTGAAGAATTAAAAAATAAGTTTAACACTCTGCCTAAACAAATTCTGTTTGCAAATATAGATACTATAATGGAAGGTATCTCATTATATGGAGCAGATTCCCTAATTGTACTTAATAGAGATTGGGTACCGGGAAAAAATGAACAAGTATTTGACCGTATTTTAGCAACATCGCCAGAGCAAGCTAAAGAGATGGGGGATCAAAATATCTATATAGTTCAGGTGGAAGCACCTATTGATATTTATAAACATGAGGTCTTAAAAGAAAGACAAGAATTAAACACCATAATAAACAACTATCCCAAATGGATAGAAAAATTTAATAGAAAGGAGGAAAAGTAAATGAGTTTTGTATTAGCACAAAGAACATCAGTTCCAGCAAGAATAGCACTAACAGGTCCAACCAACGCAGGTAAAACCCTCTCAGCTATTTATTTAGCAGTAGGTATTATACAAGCAAGTAACCCAGATCTTCCAATAGAAGAAGTTTATAAGAAAATTGCTTTTATAGATACAGAAAGAGGGCGTGCAAAATTCTACATTAATAGAGATGATTTAGAAATTCCTACTTATCAATTCTATTATATGGAGATTGAAGCACCATACCATTCAGAAAAGCTTGTCCAAGCAACAAAGGCAGCAGATGAGTTAGTAGGTCCAGATGGAGTTATTATTACCGATTCTCTATCTCACTTTTGGAATTACGAAGGTGGAATATTAGATAGAAAAAATGAAAAAGATATGCAAGGAGGAAATAGTTATACAAACTGGGCACCTTTTACAAAGGAACACAACCGTTTAATAACAACAATCTTATCTCCTAAAGCAAATACTATTGCAACAATGCGTTCTAAAATGGATTACGTATTAGAGGCAAATGCACAAGGTAAAATGGCACCAAAAAAAGTAGGACTTAAACCTATTCAAAGAGATGATACTGAATTTGAATTTGACGTTACTTTAATGTTAGACCATAAACATACTGCTACAATAGTTAAAGATACAACAGTATTAAAACAATTTGCAGATGAATCAGATAATATTGGTATGATTACTCCAGAACATGGAAAAATCATTTCAGGATGGTTAAATAAAGGCGTAGATCCTACAAAATTATTAGAAGAACAACGCACAGTAATCCTAAATGAAATGCAAGAAGTAGCAAAAAGAAGTGACATTGCAAAAGCATGGTATCAAACAGAGTACAAAGGTAGAAAGGCTTCAGATTTAACCTTTAAAGAAGCTAAATATGCACTTGAAAAAATGCGAGAAATAGAAGGAGCATAAAATGAGTAAAGAAAATAATCCAAAAAGAACAAATTGGAAAGCTCTTGCTACAGATTTAGGTCATGAATTAGACAATCTAACAAAAGAGTTTGAAAAATTAAAAGAACAAAATGAAGTTAATGAACATGAACTAATGAAAATAGCAGATCAAAGAGACAATGCTAATAAAGAAAGAGAGCAAATAACAAAACATATTGAGAAACAAAATATGAAATTACACGCAGCTCATCATATAGTAGATTTACAAAGAAAATTAAATGGAAATCTAACTATATTGAATAGGGCTTTATTAGAAATATCATCAATAGCATCAGATATGATTGCAACTTTTGCAATTAATGAAGATGTATGGAAACCAGAGGAGGAATAATATGAAATTAAATTTCAAAAACATACCCGATAAAGTTGATGGAGGTTTTGAATTACCAGAACCAGGAACATATCACTTAGTAGCAACTAAAGGAGAATTTGCTTTAAGTAATTCGGGAGGAACTAACTTAAATTTAGATTTAACTATTAAAGGAACAAATACAGTAGTAAAAGTATTCAACCCTTTATTTTCAGCAGAGAAAAAACCTTATGATTTTGGTTTAGCAAGATTAAAAAGAATTTTAACAGTGTTAGACAAAGTTCCAGAGATGGAATTAGAATTATCAAACAAAGCTCATCAAGATATGATTATTAGTCTTATAATGGGCGGAGAGTTTATTGCAGAATTATCTCATAGAGAATATAAAGACGGAAACGGTCAAGATAGAGTTGCATTAGAAATTGCAAACTGGGATGGTTTAGTAGCTCCTGAAGCAAAGAAAACTACAGTAGCACAAGAACCAACTCAAGCACCTCAAGTTAATAAGGAAGTTGCTACTTTAGTAGAAGACGACGATATTATTTAACAATTAGAAAGGGATTGATAATATGAAACCAAGTTTTTTCGAACTGGTTTATCCAGAAGTAGAATTTGACTTAGAAGGTTTCACACAGGTAAATTGTCCCTTTCCACACGGAGAAGAAAATGGAGTTCCTTACTATGAATCAAATCCTAGTGCAGGAGTACACTTAACAGACGGGGGATTCCATTGTTTCTCATGTGGACGTAAACATAGTGAAATTACTTTTATACAAGAGTATATGCAATTAGATGTTAGTGACTCATTTAAGTTCAAAAACTTATTAGATTCAGCGAATAATTATCAATTCGAATGGAATCAATTACATATTTTAGAAGAACCACACACTCTAGAAATGGCAAAAGAATTAGGTTTTTCAGAAAAAACTTTAAATGAATTAAATATAAAAACATCAGGAGGAAGATTATTATATCCAGTATCTATATTTGGTAGAGTAGTTGATCAAGTAGGATATAGTAATAAACTCGTTCCTAAAGTATTACGTCAGAAAGGGTCAAAATCAGGTATGATTATACCCTATGATACCTGGAAACATGATTTTACGAAAGCTACTGTTATCTGTGCTGGAGAAAAAGACATGACTATAGCAAGAGAACATGATCTTAATGCCATTACCATAACAGGTGGTGAAGGAGCATTACCTAAATATTTCTACAAAGACTTTAAAGATAGAAATGTTTATATCATTTATGACAATGATTTAGCAGGTAGAAATGGAGCTAAAAAAGTAGCAGCTGCCTTATTACCACACGTTCGTAAAGTAACAATAGTTGATCTATCACCAGTAACAAAAGAAGAAGGAGAAGACCTATGGGACTTCTTTATGAAATATAATAAAACAAGAGAAGATTTAGTACAAATAATGTATTCATCAAAAGAATTTACTCAAGAAGAAGCTTCAGAAATTCAAGAACAATCTTATCCTACAATGACTATTAAAGAAGCTTTAAAACCAGAAAATGTAGGAAGAATTGTAAGAAGTAACATTCAAATAGTAGTTAGTTATGATGATCAATTCCAAGTACCTTCTCTATTTTCTGCTACAAAAGTTAAAGTAGGAGAAAGTAAAACTAAAAATAAAATGCAAAAAGGAGATTCTAAAACATGGACTTTAGAAAACTACAATATAGAAGATATATTACATCTTGTTGATAGTAACTTAAAAGAAGATAGAATCTACCAAAACAAATTAGATTTATTAAAAATACCTAAAGGGGAAGAAGGTATTAAATTAGAAGACGGGGCAAGCTCTGTTGTGTATAAAGCAGTAGTAGTAGACTATAACAAATCTAGTCAAATTACAGAAAAACCAATAGAGATGGTAGCATTCAGTATAGATAGACAAATGACATCGGGAAACAAATACAAAATAACTTACAAACTAGTTCCACATCCTTATGATGGACAAAAGCTGGTTATGATGATAGTAGATATGGAAGGTGCAGAAGATGCTATTACCAATTTTACTATAACAAACCAAACTAAAGAGATTCTCTCACATTTCCAAGTAGAAACTACTTTAGAAGATAAGATTAATGATAACCTTAACAGATTCTATGGGATTGTTGGTCACAGATATAATCCTTTATTAGTTATGCTTAATGAATTAACTTATCATTCTACTATTGAGTTTGATTTTAATAGATGGACTAATAATATAGGTGCTTTAGATATTATGATCATAGGTGAATCTCGTACAGGTAAATCTCATACAGCAGAAACATTATCAAAACTTTATAATGTAGGGACTAAAGTAGATATGATTAATACTACTAAAGCAGGACTTATAGGAGGTTCTAACTCAGCAGGAAAAGGTGGAGGATACCAAACAAGAGCAGGTATCTTACCTATGAACCATGGAGGATTAGTTATATTAGAAGAGTTTGGAAAAGCTAGAGAACATAACATAATAGATTTATTAACAGAAGTTAAATCTTCTGGTGTAGCTAGAATTACTAGAGTAAACGGACAACTAGACTTACCTTCTATTAATAGGAGAATAGCTATTACTAATCCAAAAACTACTGGAAGTCGTTCAAGACCTATTGCATCCTATCCTAACGGAATAGAAATTATTACTGACTTATTAGGAAAAGCAGAAAACATTGCTAGATTTGATGCTATCGCTATATTTGGAGATATGGCAGATGGAGATATAGATTTATTTGAAGAATTCGGAGAACCTTTCCCAGATCATTATTATCAGACAAAAATAAACTGGGCTTGGAGTAGAACTAAAGATCAAATTATTATAGATAGAGAAGTAGAAAAACATACTATAAAAATATCCAATAAACTTAAATCAAAATACAATACACATATTAAAATATTTGGAACAGAATCTTGGAAAAAAATTATGAGATTCGCTATTGCAACAGCAATGTATGTAGTAAGCACCGATGAAACTTTTGAAAAAGTAATAGTTAAACCAGAACATGTAGACTATGCAGCTAATTTATTAGTAGCAATTTATGATAATAAAGTATTTAAATTAGCAGAATATGTAGAAGAAGAAAGAAGACTAAGAGAAATAGATGCAGAAGGAATACAAACACTTCAAAGACTATACAACTCAAATTCTATTTTAATGTTAGAGTTAGAGAAATCTTCAGAAACAACTAGAAGTAATTTAGAAATAGTAAGTGGTTATGATAGACAAGCATTCTCTACGTTTATTTCAGAATTAGTAAGACATAACTTCATAACAATTAGGCAACATACTATTGAACCAACAGAAAGATTCCGAAGAGGAATGAATCAAATAGATAGAAAGCCTCAAACTAAATTGGAAGGGGCGATTACAATATGATAGAGAAATTCACTATAACAGATATAGATTCTGTAAAAGATTTTATAAAAATGTTTAAGGAAGATCAGCCTAAGTACACTTCATTCGATACAGAAACCACAGGTTTAAATATTGTTAAAGATACTCCTTTCCTATTTGTTTTTGGATATGCTTATGTTCCATTAGATTCATGGAATTATAAAGTATGGTTAATAGATATAAGAGATGTAACTAAAGAAGTATGGGACTCAACCTTATTTGCAGTGCAAAAACTATTCAACCAAACCGAATACACAATAGGACATAATATTAAATATGATTTACATATGATGCATAATATAGGTTATCCTAAGATGTTTAAAAATGTAACTGATTCACAAATAGTTATAAGATTAACTGCAAAATCTTTAACTCAAAGAGAAGGAGGAATTCCTTTAGATTTAACGGGATACGCTACAAGACATATAGACAAAAACGCAAGAAGTTATCAGAGACAGGTTACTCAAGAATTAAGTAATTTAAAAAGACAACAAACAGCAAAATTATTAGCAGAACTTAAAAAGTATCCTGTTCCAGAAAAATATGGAAATAGAAAATGGTCTATGACATTAGTAAATGAAATAACTAAAGATAAGGTTATAGGTTTAGATAATGTAGAAGAGCATATTAGAGACATTATCTTAAAATACCAAAAACCTATTTCTTGGATAGAAGTTCCTAGAGAAGTAATACATAGATACGCACATATGGATGTGTATTATACATTAAGAATCTTTATAAAAAACTATCCTAGACTTTTAGAATTAGAACATGAAGAAGTATTTTTAAGAGAAAATAGCCTTATAATACCATTATACGAATCTGAAAGATTAGGTTTCCCATTTGATAAAGACTATGCTAAGAAAGCACATGATGAGCTAAAACAAACAATATTAGATTTAAGAAAAAGATTATACGAAATAGCAGGAGAAGAAGTAAGTGTTGGACAACACCAAAGGATTAAAGAAATTGTTAATGAAAAATTTAAATATCCATTAATGAAAACAGACATAGATGCTTTAGAAGATATTTCTACCCCTAAAGAAGAACTACTTGAGTTTAGAGATTTAATAATTACTCTAAGAACTTTAGAAAAATGGTATTCTACATACTTAGTAGGATATATGGACTCTGAATATGAAGGACGTATTAGAACTCAATTCAATCAAGTAGGAACAGTAACAGGAAGATTATCTTCAGGATTTCAACAGTTTCCTAGACGAGGTATTTCACACGATGGTAAAACACTATTCCATCCAAGAAAATTAATCAAAGTAAATAAAGATTCTGAATATGATAGATTAGCTTATATAGATTATTCTCAAATAGAACTTAGAGTTCAAGCAATATATACTATCTTAATATCAGGAGGAGATTTAAACTTATGTAGATCCTTTATGCCTTTTAAATGTGTAGATAGTGAAGGAAATGAATATGTTAATGGACAGCCTTTTTCTCATACTAAATGGTATTTAAAAGAAGACACTTCTATAGAATGGAAACCAGTAGACGTACATACTAAAACAGCTGAAACTGCTTTTGGTAAAGAAGCTATGGAACAAGACTATGATTATTATAGATCTATTGGTAAAACTACTAACTTCGCAAGTAACTATGGTTCAGGAGTTGGTGGAATTATGATGGCTCTAAAATCTACTACAGCTCTTGCACAGAAAATGTTTGAAGCATATAATAACGCATACCCTCAAATATTTGAATATAGAAGATATGTACAGAGAGCTTTAGTATTAGACAAGTCAGTTAGAAACTTATTTGGAAGATTATACTTTGGTTCATCTGCTCATAAAATTAGTAACTATTTAGTGCAAGGATCCGCAGCAGATATTATTAAAATGAAAATAATTGAATTAGACGAATACATAAAAGAAAAAGGATATAAGTCTAGAATACTTATGAACATACATGACGAGATTCAATTTGAATTACATAAAGACGAGCCTAATGAAATATTATATGAGTTTAAAGAAATAATGGAAGACTTAGGAAACATACCAGTTCCTATAGTTGCAGATATAGAAATATCATATACAAGTTGGGACGAGGCAGGTGATTTAGATGATAGTAACTAGACACGTTCAGAACTTAATTGAAATGTATTCTAAAAGAATACTTAATAGAAAACTTACTGAAAACGAATTAAGAAGAGTTGTGCTTTATAATAAGGATAGATTAGATTTCTTAAGAAATAAATACTATAGAGATATTAATGAAGTTATTGAAAAGGCTATTAAAGAAATCGGAGGTGATAGTAATGAGTATTGAAGTTTTAGCCATAGACCCTTCAGGTTCTTTTAACGAAGGTAAAGGTCAATCTGGATGGGTTAAAATGGTAGACGGAGAACTAAGATCTTTTGGATTATTAAAAGCATCAGATTATTCATCACGAACAGAATTCTGGAAAGCTCATTCTAATTTAATAGAAAAACATTCATCACCTAATATCACAATAGTTATAGAGAACTATAGACTTTATTCACATAAAGCAACATCTCAAATTAATTCTGAAATGGAAACAGTAAGACTTTTAGGATATTTAGAAACTTGGATTGCTCATAAGTTAGGATTAGATAAACTAAAATTTCAAATGGCAGCTCAAGTTAAAAATAGATTTAATGATAATATATTAATAAGAAATAAACTTATTAAAAAAGACAGTAATGGAAGGTATTATCTAAATGGTATTAATGTTGCTGGGCATGTCGTGGACGCTTTACGCCACGCCTGCTTCTTTAATCTAACAAATAGAAAGGATAAATAAATATGAATAAAGAAAATTTAAAATTTAGAAAGTATATGTTAAAAAATCCAGGTATAGAATTATATGCAGAAAACTTAGACAAACTCACAGATGAAGAGTTTTCGAATATAAGACATAATTCATTTGGGGCTAGTGATTCTAGTAGAATACTTGGAGTGAATCCTTTTCCAGGAGGAACTAAAGACGAATTATACTTTGAAAAAGCTAATAGAATTAATAACGATGAGATAGGTAAAAAACCTACAGTGCGTATGGGTAAAGACTTAGAACCTTTAATACTAAAGAAATTAGAAGAAACAACAGGTCAGCTTATATTAAAACCAACGGATATGTTTTTAAACCATATTACAGGTCAATCAGTTAATTATGATGGTGTGTGGTTTGATAAAGAAATTAATAAATATATCCCTAGAGAAATTAAAACAGTTTCTATATGGGGAGGTAAATATTATAACTTTAATAAAGCTATAAATTTAGATGAAAATCCAGAAGGAATAGCCTTACATGCCTTTAAAGAAAAAATTCCTAAAGAAATAACTTTTAAAGGAGAAGATCCAATGGCAAATTTAATTCAGTTTAATGCAGACGCTGCTGGAATACCAGTATACTATTATACTCAATTACAACAACAGATGTCATTAATGGGAGCTCCTTATGGAACACTAACAGTAATAAATGTAAGGGACTGGACGTTATATGAATTTACTATAGAAAGGGCACAGCCTATTATGGATGCTTTAGCATCAGAAAGTACTTTCTTATATATGAAATTGAAATCGCATCGTGAAAAGGAAAATAAAAAAGACGGGGAATAGTCCCTGTCTTTTCTTTTTATCGATTGTATCGACGTTCTCGCATTCTATATTGAATGTTTCGGACTGTCTGAATTGGATCTGTAGAAGGAGTTCGATACTTACCAGTAGAAGTATATAATTGTTTATATAAGTTCTTATAAGGAACGTAATTTCGTTTCTCATATGTTTGCATGTGTCCGAATAAGGAAGGTGCATAACTTGCTATACCTCGATCTTCTTTAATTCCTTGTGCATATTGAGTAATTCTATTTACGAAAGGAATAGCATCCGTCCATTCTTTTTGTCCATCACCTTTTAGTTTAGAGATAGCAGTTGAGATTATAGGATTCATTCTATACATCATACCTCTATCTGGATTTTGAACTAAATCAAAGTTCTTATAGATACTTCTATGTGGACTTATCTTTGAGTAAGTATTTTCTCCAAGAGGAACTACTCCATTAAACATTAATTGTTGTGCGTATTTGTTCTCTCTATTAGGATCATACTTTTCTTGCCAAGCTCCCCAAGCAGAGATTGCTAAGTTATACATAATTCTTTGAGTTCTCATATTGTTAAATTGCTCGTTCCAATAATTCATATTGAACGCTGCTACCGACATATAAGGAAACATAAATTGTGTAAGAACTTCTGTCTTGTTTTGTGGGCTAAATGAAAAATGATTCTTCATTGATCTTGCTACTCCTTGTTCGGCGGTGTCTCCGTAGAGGTGTTCGCCAATCAAAAATCCGTGCAACTTTCCAACGGTGTTAATAAATTGAGCACCTTGGATATGGAAAGTTGACCAATTATTTGGATTAAGACCACTCTTTGTATTTAGCATTTCAGGATTCTGGAAATAGAGCCATCTAATATGTTCTTCAGAAACTTGTAAGCCAGGATTCTTTCTCATAAAGTCTTCTTGAGCTTTTCTAATTTTACTACTTTCTGCACCAATACTATTCGCTGCCATAAAGTCATTAACTTTTCTTAAAATGTTAGAATCTAACTTATGTAACACCTCTGTATCAATATCTCTTCTCCTGTTTATTTGATCTTCATTATTTGAAAAAATGCTATTTTGATACGTATTTGTTTTAACATAGTCTGCTAGATTAACTTTATTAATAAATCTATATAAACTTTGTATTTGCTTAACAGGGTCTTGTTGTTTTTTCATAATGTCTAATAATGTAGTAAACTCCTCATGCTCTATGAGAGAAAAATCTTCTACTACCTGACCCCTTATGCGTCTAAACGCCTCTAACGACGCCTTATCTCCTGATCGAATACCGTATTCTAACTCTAAAATATGTTGTAAATCACTAATTCGTTCAGCTTGTAGTTTGTTCCATCCCATATAATACTGGGATGTTTTTACACCTAATTGTAAAGCAAAGTCTTCTGTCATAGAGTTTCCGTCTATCAAGCTATTTCTCATAATAGTATCTATTATTACTTGAGGTGCAAAACCCGCAGATAGTATAGCACTAGTCTTATGGGATTTAACAAATAGGTTATACATTCTGTCTGCCCATTTAGGAAGTCTATAAGGTTCATAAGAAATTCTAGTTGCTGTGTTAAAATTATTTTCTGTCATAAACCCTACTTGGAAACCTTCTTCTATTTGTTCTATAATAAATTCTATATCTTCTTTTGTTTGGATAGGTAATTCTTTAACAACAGGTGCACCTTCTCCAGATGCTACTTCTTCACCATCTTGTCTATATGCTCTTGGTCTATCTTTTTCATCAGCTTTAACAATACCTACTACTTTATAATGAGGGTTATTAACAAACTGAGTTAAGATAGCGTTGTAATCAATAACCCCGTTCTCATTCGTATATAAGTCTATAACATTTGAAAATTCAGTATTGAAATAATTAGATAGTTGTTGAGACCTTGTAATTTCTGACATATATGTTTTTACTTCTGGAGAGTATTCTACAGCACCGAAGTTCCACATACTATCTTCCATAGTAATAATAAGGTCAAACAATTCTTCTGATAACTCATACTGTATATTTTCTACAGCACGATTATATCCTTCATCTATTGTTTTAAAGAAGTCGTCGAAACTATCATCTTCTATTCCTGTTAATTCTTTATATCTTTCTAAATGAGTTTGATCTCTAGTTTCTTCAACATAAACTTTTTCGTAGTGTTCTAAGTTATCAAATATAGTAGAGTCTACATCTCCTTTGATAAGTCTTTCTTTAATTGAATCAGGAACAAATCTGTCTTCTAAAATCTTAGTAACTAATGCTGGGGAAAGCCCATTTGTAATATGAGCTTTAGGAACAGAAATCTCTACACCATCTATTGTTACTTTTTCAAAATCTGTTCTTTTATATCTTCTTCCTATTTCTACTTTCTTTTCATTATATTTTTTATATAGTTCGTCTACTTTTCTATTAATAAACTCTGGCATACCAGGATACCTTTCATTAAGGGTATCTTTTAATTGATCTATATTACCTAAGTGTAAGTAGTCCATAATGTTAGTTTGTAGTTCTTGTAGCTTTACGACCTCTACGTTATTAGTCCTGTGCCTTAGTTTAGCTTCTGCAATTCTTTCTGCTTGTTCTACTTTTAATGCTTCTTGTTCTTCTTTTACTTGTTTATTAAGTTCGGCTAATTCTTTTCTAGCCTCATTAATGGTTCCATCTTCCCATACAGAGATGTATTCATAACCATACTCTAATTTAATATTAGAAGCTAATAAAGATTCTTCACTTAATTCTTTAAGTTTAGTAAATTTTTCTATGGTTAATTGTTTTTTCTCTTCTTCAGTATCCGCTTCTTCAATAAGCTTATTCATATTCTCTTCTAAAGTTTTTCTCATTTCTGCTATCTTACCAACTACTACTTTTCGTTGAGCTAATTGGTATGCAGTAATTTCTAAAGGAATTGGATTTTTAAAATCTGTTTTAAGACTGTCTTTTAATTCTTTTATTTCTTCTTCAGAAAGGTCTTCTGTTTCTAATCTTTCTCTAACTTGTTTACGCCTTTCTATTTCTTTATAATCTTCTTCAGTAAGTTCATAATCAAAAACTTCTTTAGCGTAGTTTTCTAATTCTCCTTGTGGAAGTTTATTATCTAAAATAGTATAGACTCCTGCCGCAACAGAAAACTCATCTCCTTTGTAATTTACTTTATCTAAAGTTCTAAAGCCGCCGCCTATTTTTCTAATCTCTTCTTCTATTAAAGATATTTTTTCTTTCTGTGCTTCGAACTCTTCTAAGACATTGTAATATTCTCCAGAGAGTCTATCATAAAGTTTATCGTATGTTTCAATTTCTTTTTGTTCTTTTGATGTTATATCTAAAGTCTCTTCTTTTAATTCAGGATCTCTTAATGTAGCAACATTCTGCATCATATGAGTTCTTGCTAAAGAAGCTTTAACTAAATCTTCCTCAAGAGTAACTAAGTTATCATAGGTAGGTTGTTCACTAAGAGGATCAATACCTGGTCTAGAAGGATGCTGTAATAATCTTAATGCTTCTGGGGGTATTAAATCTTTTAAAACTTCATCATAATACTTGAGTGCACCATATAATTCTGGGTCAGTAGGTCTCTTATTATTAAAGTAGTTTAAACTTCTACCAAAAAGATTTAAGACAGACATATCAAATCTATATCCTAAGCCATCGTTCAGAGCAGGGTCTGATTGATCTTGACCTGTTCTTAAAGGTGTATATTCTCTAATAACATCCATTATATTTCCTATAAGGTATCCCATACCTGTTGTAGTTGAAGTTTTTAATTTAGAATCAGAAGTAAACAAACTTATATTTTCATTATTGTAATATATATTAAAAATACTTTTTCTATTTGACATCTCTCTGGTTTCTCTACTTCTTCTAACACTTATAGCAGAAGAATTTTGAACAAGAGTTCTAGTGTTAACACGTTCATCTATTAACCATTCCTTAACATTTTTTAAATCTGAATCTAAATCTTCTAAGTCTTCTTTACCTAAAAATTGTTTATCTTTAAGTTTTTCTAATACGTGTTCTTTACCTGGATTATGTTCTAAAAACTTATCTTCATCAATACTATACTTAAGAGGTTGTTGTAAGATATTTTTATTATAAGCTTCTTGAGTCATTAAATGGTTTCTTAAATGATCGTTTCTAGCAGCTTGCCTATTTAAAGGACCATTTAAATCTTTTATAAGATTACTAATTTGTAGTGTCTTCTCCTTAAAAATGTGTAAAGCTTCTCCTGCTTCTCCACTTTGTCCTTCTGTAGATATTTTAAAAGTAAAGTCAGCAATTTCTTCTCTAC
>Ga0209075_1001395_pt1 | contig 22667 bp, 18 predicted proteins | sample Stecom2011_FD_187523 | JGI IMG/M metagenome (GOLD analysis project Ga0209075, IMG submission 187523) | Agricultural soil microbial communities from Utah to study Nitrogen management - Steer compost 2011 (SPAdes) (version 2) | ecosystem: Environmental > Terrestrial > Soil > Agricultural land...
CAGTAAGATTTCTCAGAAGGCGATGGACTACAGCAAGAACAAGAAGTATCGCGAAGCGACAGCAATTTTCAAGTCATTGTATGATTTGAACAAAGACCCATTGATGTTGTACTATGCGGCTTCTACGTCTTTGAGTGTTCCTGATTACAACACTGCTTTGGAATATTACCAAGAGCTTTTGAACATGAACTTTACGGGAGAGTTTGAGTACTATACGGCGCTTAATAAAAAAGAAAATGTTAGAGAAGTTTTCTCTACGAAAGCTCTTATGGATGAGGCTGTAAAACTAGGAGCTTATACTGATCCTAAAAAAGAATTTGAGCCGTCAAAAAGACCTGAAATTCTCAAAAATATGGTTTTGATTTACTTGAATGTAAATCAGAAAGCAAGAGCTCAAAAACTATTGGAGGATGCCCGAAAAGAAAATCCTGATGATTTACAACTGTTGATGGTAGAGGCTAACTTCCACCTTCAAAATGACGATAAGGCTAAGTTTGAATCTGTGATGAACGAGGCTATTCAGAAAGATCCTACGAATCCGGAGCTTTACTATAACTTAGGGGTTACTAGTAGTGAAGCCGGAAATATAGATATGGCGAAACAGTATTACGAAAAGGCGTTACAGCTAGATCCGAATCACGTGAATGCGAATATCAACTTCGGAGCTTTGTTGGTTCAAGGAGATCAAGCGATTATCGACAAGATGAATGCTTTAGGGTTTTCGAGAGAAGACCAAAAGAAATATGAGCAATACAAATCAGAAAGAGAGCAATTATTGAAAAGTGCGATTCCGTATTTCGAGAAAGCGCTTTCTGTAGAACCTGACAATCAGTATGCTATTGCTAATCTAGTAGGGATATACGGAGCTTTGGAGATGACAGACAAAGAATCCGAGTATAAGGCCAAACTTAAAAATTAAGTCCAGAAAAGACAGCTCCAAGAGCTGTCTTTTTAGTTTTAACAAAAAAGCGTAATTTTGCTTTATGGTAAAAATCGAAAAGTATATCCACACCCGAATCCTTCCTTTTGAAGTTACCGAGAAAGTAGCTTCGGTTCAAGAATTTTTTATAGACCATCCTTTTTCACATTTTCCGATAACCGACAATGGCGTATACTTGGGCTGTGTGGTGGCAGAAGATGTGGAAACTTTTGATGCAGATAAAAGCCTTGGGGATTATTGTTATACTCTAGAAGGTTTTTATGTAAGAGACAACACGAATTGGCTGGATATACTGGAGCGATTTGCTCAGCATCAAACCGATATTATGCCGGTGCTCAATAGCGATAACCGCTATTTGGGTTATTATCAACTTTCGGATATTGTCCAGATCTTTAGTGATACATCGTTTTTGAGAGAACCCGGAGGTATTATTGTAGTCGAGAAACCTTTGATGCATTATGCCGCTAGCGAAATTGCCCAAATAGTAGAAAGTAACGGCTACAAACTGCTCGGGATGTTTATCGCAGAGGTGAACGATAAGGTTCAGGTTTACATCAAAGTAAATGCCGAGAACCTCAATGAAATTCTTCAAAGTTTCAGGCGCTATGAATATGAAATCGTGTCTGAACATGCTGAGGATACGTATTTGAAAAACCTACAAGAAAGAGCCAATTATTTGGACAAATACCTTAATATCTAAGTATGAAATTTGCTGTTTACGGACAATATTATCACGAAAATCTGGAAGCCATCTTATCGGAGCTTTTTTTGTTTTCTAAAGAGAGAGGTGTATCATTGGTATTTGAAAAGGGCTTTGCGGATATGATTGCAGCGCGAAATCCGTTGGAGGTTGATACCTTTGCTTCGCATAAAGATTTGGATGCTTCGTTTGATGTGTTCATCAGTATAGGTGGAGACGGAACCATTTTGAGAGCAGCAACTTTTGTACGTGATTTAGAGATTCCCATTTTGGGTATAAATGCCGGAAGGTTAGGCTTTTTAGCCAGCATTCCTCAAGAGCGCATTGCGCATTATTTGAATTTGGTGTATGACAAACAATATACACTTTCTGCCCGAACGGTTTTGGGTTTGCATTCATCGGTTAAGAATCAGCAATTGGAGGACATCAACTTTGCGTTGAATGAAGTTTCTATCAACCGAAAGGATACGACTTCGATGATTGTCATCGAAACTTATTTGAACGGGGAGTATTTGAACTCTTATTGGGCAGACGGTTTGGTGATTTCGACTCCTACGGGCTCTACGGGTTATTCTTTGAGTTGTGGAGGGGCGGTGCTGTTTCCGGACTCGAAAAGCCTTATCATTACCCCTATAGCTCCGCATAACTTGAATACACGGCCTATTGTGATTCCTGAGGATACGGAGATTACGTTGAAGGTATCCGGGAGAGAGGAGCATTATTTGATATCGCTGGATTCCCGCATTACGACCATGACCAATGAGGCGGTGCTCCGCATAAAGAAGGAGCCTTTTAAAATCAATATGGTTGCCTTTGCCGACAAAACTTTTTTGAATACACTTCGCAATAAGTTGCTTTGGGGCGAAGACAAGAGAAATTAGTTATTTTCCGGTTTTTCACATCTGATTTAGACTCTCGAACAACTCCGCCTATTTTTGTATAGACTGTTCTTATCGGCGGTTTGTAACTCTGTATTTTTTGAGATTGCAGTTTTTTAATTCGGTGTCGATACCCGAGGGGGTATTCCTGTGTTATGCCACAAGAGTTCGAACAGTTTTAGGGGATACAAATGCTTTTAAATGATTGAATATCAATTAATTTTTAAAGATATTTTTCTAAAGTAAGTAAAAAACCATTTAGCTTTGTTATATACCAACTTAGGGTATAACCAAGTTCAAATGGACGAACTTCTAATTGGGAATGGTGTGAATGCTTATTTTCCGTTCTTGACGAAAATCAGTACACAAGGGTTAAACATAAATCAACCAGGATTTCAATCTGTAACTGTCTATCCTAATCCGGCTGAAGATGTCATCATCTTGGAAGGCATCACAGAAGTTACAGAAGAAAAGATTTTTAATATGATGGGGCAATTCGTGAAGAGTGTAAGGATTGTTCCATTTGAAGTTTTGGAAGTAAGCGATTTGGTATCAGGAATGTATTGGTTAAAAACGGAAAAATACACTCCGGTAAAGTTTATTAAAAAATAAAAGGCAGAAGAGGCGAGGGATGGATTGTTGATAAATCATTCCTCGTTCATCGGATTAAATTCCGTAAATTTGAGGATTAGTTTACAGCCACAAATCACACTCTATGTATTTAATTTTCGATACCGAAACCACCGGATTACCACGCAATTGGGATGCTCCTATAACCGACACCGACAACTGGCCCAGATGTATTCAGATTGCTTGGCAGTTGCACGACGAGTGGGGAAGAGTTATAGAGCATCAAGACTTTTTGGTAAAGCCAAACGGGTTTAACATACCGTTTGATTCGGAAAGAGTACACGGTATTTCGACGGAATTGGCTACCGAGCAAGGGGTAGAGCTCGAAGAGGTACTTCATAAATTTAATGAAGCCATATCGAAAGCCAAATTTGTGGTAGGGCAGAACGTTGGTTTTGACCTCAACGTGATGGGGTGTGAGTTCTATCGTATGGGGATTTCGACTCAACTAAACCAGAAGCCGATTTTGGATACGTGTACGGAGACCACGGCAGAACTCTTGAAGCTACCCGGAGGTCGCGGGGGGCGATACAAGTTGCCAACGCTGACCGAATTACATCAATTTTTATTTGAAGTTCCTTTTGCGGAGGCGCATAATGCGACGGCCGACGTAGAGGCCACTACCCGTTGTTTCTTTGAGCTTGTTCGCAAGGAAGTTTTTACCAAAGAAGAACTAGACGTTCCGGCCGATTATTTTACGAATTTTAGAGAGTACAATCCCGGGCCGATTCAGCTTATTGGGCTCAAACATATCAATTTAAAGCAAGCTTCGGATGCTATTCGGAAGCGCAAAGCGGCTGAAGCGACTCCCGAAACAACTACAGGTCAAGTTGCCACAGCCATTACCGGGGACTATGTTCATTTGCACAACCATACGCAATTTTCGGTGTTGCAATCTACGATTTCGGTTTCGGCTTTGGTTTCGGCTACCGCAAAACACAAGATGAAAGCGGTAGCGATTACTGATGTGGGGAACATGATGGGGGCTTTTCAGTTTGTGAGTAAAATTGAAGCGCATAACAAATCTGCTAAAGCTAAGAATGCAGAGATTGAAGAAAAGGGAGGCATTCCGACCGAGGTTTTGATTAAACCGATTGTGGGATGTCAGCTATTTGTGTGTGACAATCACTTAGACAAAACCCGGAAGGACAACGGTTATCAGATTGTGTTTTTAGCCAAAAACAAGAAGGGTTATCACAATTTGGCCAAGATGTCATCGATTGCTTATACCAAAGGATTTTATTATGTTCCGAGGGTTGATAGAAGCATTGTTGAGCAGTACAAAGAAGATCTCATCGTACTTTCGGGTAACTTATATGGGGAGATTCCGAGCAAGATTTTGAACATCGGAGAGACTCAGGCTGAAGAGGCTTTGCTTTGGTGGAAAGAGCAGTTTGGTGATGATTTTTATTTGGAGTTGATGCGTCATGGGCAGCAGGATGAAGAGGTGGTGAATAAGACGCTTATTGAATTTTCCAGAAAACACCATGTCAAACTCGTTGCGACTAATAATACGTTTTACGTCAATAAAGAAGATGCCAATGCGCATGATATTTTGTTGTGTGTAAAGGATGCCGAAAAACAAGCCACTCCAAAGGGTAGAGGTCGAGGTTTTCGCTACGGCTTAGACAATGAGGAGTACTACTTTAAGAGCGAAGCGCAGATGAAGGAATTGTTTTCGGACATTCCGGAGGCGATAAACAATATTGATGAGATTGTCGACAAGATTGAACCTTATTCGCTACATAGGAACGTATTGCTTCCGAAGTTTGACATTCCGGAGGAATTTCAGGTTGAAGAGGACAAGCTCGATGGCGGCAAACGAGGAGAGAACAGGTATTTGAGATATCTTACGTATAAAGGGGCAGAGAAGCGATATCCGGAAATCACAGACGCCATTAGGGAGCGTTTGGATTTTGAATTGCAGACGATTGAGAAGACGGGTTATCCGGGATACTTTTTGATTGTGCAGGACTTTATAGCTGCGGCGCGAGAGATGGGGGTTTCTGTGGGGCCGGGTCGTGGTTCGGCAGCGGGTTCTGCGGTAGCCTATTGTCTTGGGATTACGAATATTGACCCGATTAAATATGACCTCCTTTTTGAGAGGTTCTTGAATCCGGACAGGGTTTCGATGCCCGATATCGATATTGACTTTGACGATGAAGGTCGTGGTCGGGTTTTGCAATACGTAATTGATAAATATGGGCAGAATCAGGTAGCTCAGATTATTACGTATGGTACTATGGCTGCCAAGTCATCTATTCGCGATACGGCTCGTGTATTGGATTTACCTTTATTTGAGGCGGACCGCATTGCTAAGCTTGTTCCGAATATGAGTTTGGCTAAAATCTTTTCGATGGATGAGGAGCAGCTCAAAAAGGCGTTGCGTTCGGATGAGTATGAAAAAGTGGTTCAGCTCAAAGAATTGGCCAATTCAGACGATTTAGTTGGTCAGACTATTCGTCAGGCAAAATTGTTGGAGGGTTCCCTTAGAAATACCGGGATTCACGCTTGTGGGGTCATCATTACTCCGGATGATATTTCGAATTTCGTTCCGATTGCTTCGGCTAAAGATGAATCGGGGTTGAATGTTACGCAGTTTGACAACTCGGTTGCCGAGAGCGCAGGGTTGTTGAAGATGGACTTCTTGGGTCTGAAGACTCTTACGTTAATAAAGGATACCGTTAAACTGGTTAAACACACAAAGGGGATTGACCTTGACCCGGACAACTTTCCGATAGATGACAAGAAGACTTATGAGCTTTTCCAGCGAGGTGAAACGGTTGGGATTTTCCAATACGAGTCCCCGGGGATGCAAAAATACATGAGGGAGTTAAAGCCGACGGTTTTTGCGGACCTCATTGCGATGAACGCTCTTTACCGTCCGGGACCACTGGAGTATATTCCGAGTTTTATTCGCCGTAAGAACGGAGAGGAGGAAATCACCTATGACCTTCCGGCAATGGAAGAATACTTGGCAGAGACCTACGGAATTACTGTATATCAGGAGCAGGTAATGTTGCTTTCGCAGAAACTGGCTGGTTTTTCTAAGGGTGATGCCGACGTCTTGCGTAAGGCGATGGGTAAGAAGCAAAAAGATGTCTTGGACAAGATGAAGCCTCGCTTTATTGAGCAAGCGTCTGCCAAGGGTCACGACCCTCAAATTCTCGAAAAGGTATGGAAAGACTGGGAGGCTTTTGCGAGTTATGCCTTCAACAAATCGCACTCTACGTGTTATGCATGGATAGCCTATCAGACGGCCTATCTCAAGGCTCATTTTCCTTCGGAATACATGGCGGCAGTTCTTTCGAACAATATGAACGATATCAAATCGGTTACGTTCTTTATGGAAGAATGCAAGCGCATGGGTATTGAGGTATTGCCACCGGATGTGAATGAGTCGTATTACAAGTTTACGGTAAACGAGCGCAATGCGATTCGCTTTGGTATGGGGGCGGTGAAGAACGTTGGTAGCGGAGCTGTTCAGACCATTGTTGACAATAGAAAAGACGGGAAATACAAATCGGTTTTTGATTTGGCTCGACGCGTTGACCTAAGGGCTGCCAACAAAAAGGCGTTTGAGAACTTAGCTTTGGCGGGAGGATTTGATTGTTTTACGGATACGCACAGAGCGCAATACTTTACGGTGGATTCTGATGGGGTTTCGTTTTTGGAAAAAGTGATTCGCTATGGGGCCAAATACCAAGAGAATCAGAACTCTTCGCAAGTGAGTTTGTTTGGCGAAATGAGCGAAGTACAGATTCCGGAGCCGGTTGTTCCTGCTGCCGAGGAGTGGGGAGCGATGGAGAAGTTGGCTCGCGAGAAGGAGGTGGTCGGGATTTACATTTCGGGTCATCCGCTTGACGATTATAAATACGAGCTCAAATATTTCTGTAATACGACGCTTACTCAACTCAAGAATCTTGAGAATTATATCGGCAAACAAGTTACGGTGGGTGGCATCATAACTAATGTAGAGCACAAAGTTTCTAAGGACAACAAAGGTTGGGCGTCGTTTACGTTGGAAGGATATGACGATAGTTATGAGTTTCGAATTTTTGAAGGAAAGGATGCCACTTATTCCAAGTACCGTGCCTTTTTGGTTTCGAATAACTTTGTACACATTCGGCTAACAGTACAAGAAGGTTGGGTGAACAAAGAGGGCAAGAAGTTTGAGCCACGTATTCAGTTTATCAATATTCAGTACCTTCAGGACGTATTGTCGAACTATGCGAAGAATTTGGTGATTCAGATGCGGTTAGATGAAATCAAAAACAGCAGCATAGAGGTGATTTTAAATGCTTTTCGCCGGAATAGAGGCAATCACACTGTTACATTTGAAGTTTATGAGTTTGAGCAAATTCCGTCTAAGATTGAGTCACCTGCACCCATAGCTTTAAAGCCTCAACTTCAAGAGGCAGAATTAGAAGGTATGGATGACTTTTTGGAGCCTGAGGTTATGCTGATGGAAGAAGAAATTTCTGAGGAACTGTTGGTTGAAACGGAGCCGGTAGAAGAGGTTCGACCGATAAACTTTTTGGCTCTTAGCAGCAGGAGCTTAAAAGTGAATATCTGTAAGGAATTGCTAGACGAATTAGAGAAAAATCAGATTACTTTTAAGCTCAATTAATCTTTTAAGGGTTTAAAGTAATTTCTTTTACTAGAGAAGTAATCGGGACAACGTCGACGGTGTTGTTGTTTATGAGGAATATTACTTCTTTGGTTTTGCCGATTATTTTTCCGGTTTTGAATTGATTGTCGGCAAATTTGATTTGGATAGGCGGTTGTTCTAGAATTTGTTCTTTTGAGATGTTTCTGTAGGTTACGGCAGACATTCCCAGATATAAAATAAAGAGCGCTAAGGCAGATATATTTCGCATAGAGCGATACCAATACTTTCTATTGAGCCCGAAGTTGACTTTGTCGTAGATTCTGGGGAATCTTCTTTCGTAGACTCTATCGAACAGATAGATGAAATAAGTTAGTCCTAAGGAGCAAATTGTAAAGAATAAGATTCGAAAGTCAGAAAACGGAGCCATCAAGAAATCAAACACACCGGCGTAGTCGAAAATATTGATACCAAATTCGGCATATTTTTGATGCATAAAGAGCATGCCTATTGCGATAGCAATCACGTAGGAAATGGCTAAAATAGCTTGTGATTCTTTGAAGAATAGTTTTATACGCTTGTCTTCGAGGAGCATGATATGTGTATTAAGAAGGGAATCAGTTGAGTTTTTCGGTTAGTTTTTTAAACGTTTTTCGAGCGTCTTTTCCTTCGTATAAAATCTGATACACTGCATTGATGATAGGAGTTTTGGCTTGGTAGGTTTGGTTGAGCAAATAAGCACTTTTGGTCGCATAATAACCTTCGGCGACCATGTTCATTTCCATCATAGCGGATTTTACGGTATAGCCTTTTCCGATCATATTACCGAACATTCGGTTACGTGAGAAAGTTGAGTATCCGGTTACCAATAAGTCTCCCAAATAGGCTGAATTATTGATATTACGCTTCATTTTATGTACTTTTCGGATATATTTTTTCATTTCTCGGATGGCATTGCTCATCAGTAGTGCTTGGAAGTTGTCTCCGTAGCCCAATCCGTGAGCCATACCGGCTGCTATGGCGTAAATGTTTTTCAGCATTGCGGCGTACTCTGTTCCGACCACATCATCAGAGATTTTGGCTTTGATGAAATAGCTTGAAAGGTATTTTGCGATGATTTGAGCTTTTTGTTTGTCTTGGCAGGCGATAGTTAGGTATGAGAGTCTTTCGAGGGCTACTTCTTCTGCATGACAAGGTCCTGATATAACCGCGATGTTTTCTTTCGGGACACCGTAATGTTGTTGGAAGTGTTCACCTACGATAAGGTTTGATTCGGGGACAATTCCTTTAATAGCAGAAATAACTACTTTGTTTTCAAGACTTACGTTTATTTTTTGCAGTTCAGCTCCGACAAAAGCAGAAGGGATGGCAAAAATGATATAATCTGCGTAGGTTATGGCTTCGTTAATATCTGCAGTAAGTTTAAGTTTAGTAGTGTCGAATTCAACGGATGTAAGGTAATTAGGGTTGTGACCGTGAATTAGCATATAGTTGATCGTTTCGGGGTCTCTTATATACCAAGCAATATCTGAGAGGTTTGCTCTCAGCATTTTAACAATGGCAGTTGCCCAACTGCCTCCCCCGATAACTGCAAACTTTGGTTGTTCCTCCATGATTTAAGGGTAAGGTTGTGTTGCCAAAGGTAAGCAATATGAATAAAACTTACAAAATAAGCATTTAACTGGTTGAAATTATGAAATTTATTTTAACAAAAGTTTAGTTTTTTGTAAATACTTTTCTTGTGATGTATTGCGTTATTTTGTACAATATTTTTTCATTCACTAAAGTTTAGTTAGTAGATTTATTTGGTTTTGAGGGAAGGGACCGTTTGTTATAAACGGTTCCTTCTTTTTTTTGTGGTTGAGACTACAAGCTTAGCGACACTATTTCACGAACTTTTTCTGGAGTGATGTTTTGTTTTTCTCCCATGGCTATCCAACCTCGTTTTTCGAAACGGTTCACGATGAAATCGGCAGTTTGAGAAATGTCGGCATCGGTGTTTTCTCTAATTTTGAGTTTCATTCCCATGGTTTTAAAGAATTTTTCTAACTCGAGAATAGCGTTTTGAGCGATTTGGTCATCGTTTCCGCTTAGGCCGAACACTTCTTTTCCGAATTGTGCTAATTTTTCTTTTTTGGATTCAAACATTACGCGATACAGACTAGGGAAGACAATAGCCAATGTTCGTGCATGGTCGATTCCGTATAGGGCTGTGAGTTCGTGGCCAATCATGTGAGTTACCCAGTCTGTTGGGACTCCTTTTGATATGAGGGTATTAAGTGCCATGGTACAGCTCCACATATAATTGGCGGCTAAGTTATAGTCGGTAGGGTTATCGGCTACTTTAGGACCAACTTCGAATAGGGTTTTTAGGATGCTTTCGGCCAATTTATCTTGCAATATAGCTCCGTGTTTATAGGTTAAGTATTGTTCCAAGACATGAGAAAAAGCATCGATTATACCGTTTTGGATTTGTCTTTTTGGTAGTGAAACGATGACAGTTGGGTCGCATACGGAGAAGATAGGGAAGGTTACTTCGCTACCAAAAGAGAGTTTTTCTTGGGTTGCATTGATGGTAATTACGGATCCTGCATTCATTTCGCTTCCTGTGGCAGGTAGTGTAAGAACAGTTCCGAACGGAATTGCTTTTACGGGTCTGTGTTTTCTGTATAAAATATCTAGAGGATCGCCTTGATAGGCTGCTGCCGAGGCGATAAACTTGACTCCGTCAATGACAGACCCACCTCCAACAGCCAAGATGAAATCTACGTTTTGTGTTTTAACGATTTCAACCGCTTTCATCAAAGTTTCAAAAACAGGGTTGGCTTCTACACCACCGAATTCGAGTACGTCCAGGTCGTTTAAAGCGTTTTTGACTTGGTCGTAAACGCCATTTTTGAAGATGCTTCCTCCTCCATACACCATAAGGATTTTTGAGTTTTGAGGAATTTCTTTGTTGATTTTTTCGATTTGATTTTTTCCGAAAAGTATTTTTGTAGGGTTGTGAAATTCAAAATTTTGCATGATTTGAGATTTTAGTCTTACAAAGGTAAGGGATTCTTAAAGAACAAACCAGCCCCTCACAAGGGTCGGGGTTTAAATATAAGTTAAAAAAAACAGCCTGAAAATCGAGTGTTTTTCAGGCTGTGATTATCATGTAGACGGGATTATTTAAAAGCCGGGTATCCCGTAATGTCTGCTCCGGTGATTAATAAGTGGATGTCGTGAGTACCCTCGTAAGTAATAACACTTTCTAGGTTCATACTGTGTCTCATGATAGAGTATTCACCTGTGATTCCCATTCCACCAAGGATTTGTCTGGCTTCGCGAGCAATGTTGATAGCCATTTCTACGTTGTTTCGTTTAGCCATGGATATTTGTGCAGAAGTTGCTTTTCCTTCGTTTCTTAGGACTCCTAGTCTCCAGGTTAGCAATTGCGCTTTGGTGATTTCGGTGATCATTTCGGCTAATTTTTTTTGTTGGAGTTGTGTTGCGGCGATTGGTTTTCCGAACTGGATACGTTCTTTGGCGTATCTTAGAGCAGTGTCGTAGCAATCCATAGCTGCTCCGATTGCCCCCCAAGCGATTCCGTAGCGAGCCGAATCAAGACATCCTAGAGGAGCGCCAAGTCCTGATTTACCAGGGAGTAGGTTTTCTTTAGGGACTTTTACGTTGTCAAAAATAAGTTCTCCTGTAGCAGAAGCTCTAAGTGACCATTTGTTGTGAGTTTCGGGAGTAGAGAATCCTTCCATACCGCGCTCCACGATGAGTCCGTGGATTCGTCCTTCTTCGTTTTTTGCCCATACTACGGCAATGTCTGCGAAAGGAGCATTAGATATCCACATTTTAGCTCCGTTAAGCAGGTAGTGGTCACCTTTGTCTTTAAAATTGGTTACCATTCCACCGGGGTTTGAGCCGTGGTCAGGCTCTGTAAGGCCGAAGCATCCCATATATTCACCAGTAGCCAATTTTGGCAGGTATTTTTTTCTTTGTTCTTCGGTTCCGTATTTCCAGATGGGATACATTACTAAGGATGATTGCACTGAAGCAGTAGAACGCACACCGCTGTCACCTCTTTCTATTTCTTGCATGATAAGACCGTATGATATTTGGTCAAGTCCTGCACCGCCATATTCAGTTGGGATATAAGGGCCAAAAGCTCCAATCTCTGCTAATCCTTTGATGATTTGTTTTGGGAATTCTGCTTTTTGGGCATATTCTTCTATGATAGGAGATACTTCTCTTTTTACCCATTCTCGGGCAGCATCTCTAACTAATTTGTGTTCTTCTGAAAGCAATTCATCGAGTAAATAATAATCAGGAGCTTGGAATAAATCAGGTTTCATAGTAATTCATTTTAAAAATTGGTGCAAAAGTAAACAATCTCACCCGAATAAACTCTTTTTTTGAATCATCACTTAAAAAAAATAATAAAATAATTATGACAAGTCAAAGAATGTCCTTACCTTTATTCACTCTAAAATGTGTTTAATCTATTCGAAAATTTATATGAAAAAAATTTTAGTACCAACCGATTTTTCCGAATATGCGGAATATGCTCTTAAAACTGCAGCTCAAATTGCCAGAAGAAACAAAGGAGAGATTATTTTGCTTCATATGCTTGAGCTACCTAACCAAATGGTTGATGCTGTATCAGGCGGTAGTGATATTCCAGAAGTAATGTTTTTTATGCAAAGAGCTCGTGAACGTTTTGAAGAAGTTAAAAGTAGCCCTTACTTAGAAGGAATTCCTGTAACTGAGGCAGTTCAGTTTGAAAGAGCTTTTGAAGGAATTATCCAATCGAGCAAAAAACACAATGTGGATATGGTTGTCATGGGGTCACACGGGGCTTCAGGATTCCAAGAGTTCTTCGTAGGGTCGAATACAGAAAAAGTAGTTCGTAGTTCTGATGTGCCTGTATTGGTAGTGAAAAACGAATTGGATATTACAAAAATCAAACGTTTTGTATTCGCTTCTGATTTTTCGGGCGAAATCAAAAAACCTTTTACTCAAGTGATTGATTTTGCTAAATCTTTTGGCGCTCATCTTGATTTACTGATGATTAACACCCCAAGTCATTTCCGTTCTACAGAAGAATCTGAAAAAACGATTAATGAATTTATAGCAGGATTTGATATTCAAGATTATTCGATGCACATTTATAACGACTATAGTGTTGAAAAAGGAGTGTTGCATTTTGCCAGACGTGTGGGGGCAGATCTTATCGGGGTGAGCACTCACGGACGTACAGGTGTAAATCGTTTCTTGAACGGAAGTATCGGAGAAGATATCGTAAACCATGCTAAAAGACCTGTGGTTACTTTTAAAATATAATTTTCATTTATTTGAATTAAAAATCCCTTCTGAGAATATTCTCAGAAGGGATTTTTAATTTGATTAAAGTTACAAACTTTAAAAGTCTGTGATAGTATTACTGTAAAAGCCAGCCTCTTTTTCGAAGAAATTGTCAAAATATTTATCTGCTCGGTTCTTTTCAAGAAGGTATAAAGGATTGAGAATTGCTCCTTGTAAATCATAATAAAGAAAGTCAAATTGAGATAAAAGCTTTGAGTTGTATATTGGTTTTGATAAAAAGCTGTTTAAAAAATTATAGTCATAATACTGATAAATATGGATAACTTCGTGTGAGAATGTAGCTTTGTTATGGATAAAATTTGAATGCATAACAAGAGTTGTTCCTAACGTATAACCTTTATAATCTGTGTAAACAGTCTTGTTACTTGAAAAAATTAACTCACCTGATGCAATGGTTTTTTCAAATTCAAATTTGCTTGTTGCTACAACATAAGTATTCAACAAAAAAGCCACAGGCATCAGTTTATATCGGACTTTAAATTTAGTTTCAGTCGAAAACTCTATTCTGTTGAATCCGAAAACATTAATATGAAATTCAGATAGAAGAGGTCTGTTTAAAGTAGCATTTTCAACAAAAGAAGTTCCTAAAGAATTACTTGCTTTTGACAGCCAACTGTATGAATAATCCTCTTTAATAGCAATTTCTCCAGCGGTAATTTTACTTAAATGAATCATTCCGCCTCCAATTGAACCTCTCCAGAAACCATTGGCAAAAGATTTTAAAGGTTTTTCGTCTTTTGATTTATTGATTAAAGCTCCAATACCACCAACAACACCTCCAAGCCCAATATTGTATAAACCAAATTCTAACTTGGAATCTTGAGAGTAAACTTTAAAAGAAAAGACAAAGATTAAACTTAGTAATGTGACTTTTTTCATTTTCCAAAAATATGAAAACCAATTTGTAAAATGCTAAAGAGCTATGAAAGTTGGATTTATAAATTCATCTTTTTGACGTATCTTTGCCTCTTTGAAAGACTACAAATTGAGATACTTCATTTGCTTTTCATATAACGGAACAAACTATCACGGATGGCAGTCACAGCCCAATGCAGTTTCTGTACAGCAGACACTCACAGAGGCTTTGTCGCTGTTGCTGAAACAACCTATTGAGTTGGTCGGAGCCGGTCGTACAGACAGCGGAGTGCATGCGACCAAGATGTATGCTCATTTTGACTTTGCCGATGAGGTTTCTGATGATATTGTCAAAAAACTCAATTCTTTTCTGCCGCAGGATATTGCTGTTTTTTCGGTTTTTAAAGTTCATGACCAGGCACATGCTCGTTTTGATGCCATAAGAAGAACTTATCATTATCACATCCACCAACAAAAAGACGTTTTTAGACAAGATTTGAGTTGGTATTATTTCTATCCGCTGGATGTAGAAAAGATGAACGAAGCCTGTCAGGTTTTGTTTAAGTATAATGATTTTCAGTGTTTTTCGAAGTCGAATACGGATGTTTTTACGTATAATTGTGATATTTTTGAAGCATTTTGGCAGCGTGAAGGGCATTCGCTTGTGTTCAGGATTTCGGCAGACCGTTTTCTCAGAAACATGGTAAGAGCGATAGTCGGAACGTTAATCAATGTGGGGCAGCATAAAATTACCCTATCTGATTTTGAGGAAATCATCCAAAGCAAAAACCGAAGCAAAGCCGGTTTTTCGGTGCCGGCTCACGGCTTATACCTCACCGACATTCAATATCCGTATTTGGACAAACATAACCAATATATAGCCAACACAAAAGATGAATCAACGAAGTAACAAACAGGTTTTCAGCCGCATCATGACCTATACGAAGCCTTATAGATGGAGGTTTCGGGCGATTATTATATGGTCTGTGTTGTTGTCTGTTTTTGCTGCTCTTCGGCCGTATTTGTTGAAACAAACAGTTGACCTTTATGTGGAGCCGAAAGACAGTTACGGACTTTTGGTATACATCTGCCTGATGTTGCTTGTGTTGTTTTTGGAGGTGCTTTCGCAATTCTATTTTGTGTTTTGGGCCAACTGGTTGGGGCAAGACATCGTAAAGGACCTTAGGGTAAAGCTCTTTAATCACTTGACCAACTTTCGGATGAAGTATTTTGACCAGACGCCGATAGGGCAATTGGTTACTCGTTCGGTTTTTGATATCGAGCAAATATCGAAAATCTTTAGTCAGGGACTTTTCATGATTTTGAGTGACCTGATGAAGATGGTGGTCGCTTTGGCCTTCATGCTATATATGAACTGGAAGCTAACGATTATAGTGTTGTTGGCTATGCCGGTGTTGGTTATTGCGACTAGAATCTTTCAGATAAAAATGAAGTCGGCGTTTGAGGAAGTTCGATCTCAGGTAGCCAATCTGAACACTTTTGTTCAAGAACGACTTACGGGGATGAAAATCGTTCAACTTTTTTCTGCCGAGAAAACGGAATATGAAAAGTTCAAAGAAATCAACAACAAGCACCGTAAAGCCTGGCTCAGAAATGTGCTTTACAACTCGATATTCTTCCCGGTAGCGGATTTGGTTTCGTCTATCACTTTGGGGATTGTGATTTGGGTAGGGGCCAAAGACATACTTCAGGCAGGAGGTACGACCATGGGAGACTTGATGACATATACGATGCTTATTGGGATGTTGTTTAACCCGCTACGTCAGATTGCGGATAAGTTTAACGAGATGCAGATGGGGATGATTGCTGCCAATCGTATTTTTGACATTTTGGAGAGCGACTTAACTCAACAAAGCGGGACCATCGAGGACTTTTCTATTCACGGAGACATCGAGTTAAAAGACGTTCGCTTTGAATACAAAGAGGGCGAAGAGGTTTTGAAGGGCATTAACCTGAAAATCAAAAAAGGAGAAACTGTTGCTTTGGTCGGGGCCACAGGAGCGGGGAAGACAACGATAATCAATTTGCTCAATCGATTTTACGAAATTAAAAGCGGAGAAATCCTCATCGACAACCACAATATCAATGAATACGAATTAGGTCGATTACGAAAGCAGATATCGGTGGTGTTGCAAGATGTTTTCTTATTTGCGGATACGATTTATAACAACATTACGCTATATAATCCTGAAGTTTCGAAGGAAGCAGTTATCAAAGCTGCTAAGGAGATTGGGATTCATGACTTTATTGAAAGTCTTCCGGGGGGGTATGAATATAACGTAAAAGAGAGAGGAGTGATGCTGTCATCGGGTCAGCGGCAGCTCATTGCCTTTTTGAGAGCCTATGTAAGCAATCCGGGAATTTTGATTTTGGACGAGGCGACTTCGTCTATTGATAGTTATTCGGAGGAGCTTATTCAACGAGCTACAGAAAAGCTTACGGAGAATCGTACGTCGATTATTATTGCTCACCGGCTTACGACTATTCAGAAAGCGGATCGCATTATCGTAATGGATAAAGGTCAGATTGTTGAAGAAGGCACTCACAAACAATTGCTTGCCAAAGAAAGCGGGTTTTATAAGAATCTCTATGAATCACAGTTTTCTGTTAGTTTGTAGAGGTGAATTCAGGATGAATTTTTTCAAGAAAAATCGCAAAATAAAAACTAACTTTGCCCAATTAAATTTTATCACACATAATGAGTTTAACTATTGCACAACTACAAGAATTAACAATTCAGACACGAAGAGACATTCTTCGTATGGTTCATGCTGTAAATTCGGGTCATCCGGGAGGTTCTCTTGGGTGTGCCGAATTTTTTGTGGCACTTTACCACAAATTAATGGACAGAAAAGAGGGGTTTGATATGGACGGAATAGGGGAGGACATCTTCTTCTTGTCGAACGGCCATATTTCTCCGGTATTTTATTCGGTTTTAGCTCGTTGCGGTTATTTTCCGGTTTCGGAATTGGCAACTTTCAGAAAGCTGAATTCACGTCTGCAAGGTCACCCGACTACTCATGAAGGTCTTCCTGGGGTGAGAATGGCTTCGGGCTCGCTAGGGCAAGGAATGTCTGTTGCCATTGGAGCGGCTCTTACTAAAAAACTTAACGGAGACCAACATTTGGTTTACAGCCTTCACGGAGACGGAGAGCTTCAGGAAGGGCAAATTTGGGAGGCGGCTATGTTTGCTTCTGCCAAAAAAGTAGACAATTTGATTTCGACTATTGACCTTAACGGGAAGCAAATTGACGGGCCAACGGATGAGGTACTCCCTATGGGAAGTCTAAAAGCCAAATTTGAGGCATTTGGTTGGGATGTTTTAGAAATCAAAGAAGGTAACAACCTTGAGGCGATTATCGAAGGAATGACTGAGGCGAAAAGCAGAACCGGAAAAGGGAAACCTGTTTGTGTGCTTCTGTATACTGAGATGGGTAACGGAGTGGACTTCATGATGCATACGCATGCTTGGCACGGAAAGGCTCCGAATGACGAGCAGTTAGAAAAGGCTTTGGCTCAGAATCCGGTGACTTCATTTGGGGATTATTAAAATGATTGGTATTTGACTATTAGGATGAAAAGGCTAGTGCTATATATTTTTATGATGTTTTGTGGAAGCATTATCGCTCAGAGCAGTCCACAAAAGCGAAGCTATCACTTTGATACCTATGAGTCAATTCAGGTGCTAGATCATTCAACTAATATTTATAGAAAATCGTATGTATTCCGAAATTCAAAAGATACAGACTATATATTAGAATTATTTCCGGACACTCAAAAGGCCTCTTTGATGAATTATAAGAAGCCTTCGGAATTAGTTCATTTTGATTATGATTTTGAATATAAGGAGCCTCAGGATTTATTTAAACTGACAAACCCAAAACTCTATACCGAGTTGTTTTATCATTCACCTATAAGGTATAAAAAGGAGGTAGAGGAAGTTAGCTATATAAAAGACTCTGTTACCAATCAGGTTATTCTTCGATTAAAAATATTCAAGAATAAGAAGAAGAAAAAAATCGTTAGAGATTTATATTATTATTTCTCTGAGAGCGAGCCCCTTCCTGACTCAGAAGATCCTTCTCCTTTTGTGCAGCGAATGATTTCGGATTACAATATGTTTTTTCTAAAAAACTTAAAGTTGACTAAAACGGTACAGATTTTTGAGGATAACAAGAAAGTAGAAATAGATTTTTTTGAGTCAAAAGCTATAGATTTTGTATTTAGCTTTGAAGTTAATGATATATACCCTAAAAATAAAGTCTTGGTAAGGTGAGAAAATTGGTTACATATTTCTTTATTCTGTTTTGTGTAAATGTATTTGCACAGCATACTTATATCTTTGACTATTGTATGATTTATGAGTATAAAGATAATGAAAATAGCCCTTCTCTTTCTAAAAGGTTTATTTATGTCAATTCTCAAAAAACGGGTTATTTTCTTTTACTGCATTTTGATTTAAGAAAAGAATCATCTCAGGTGGCTCTTTTTGATATGAATAATGATACTCAATATATTTATACAACAGAGCAGCTTATTCCTATTGATTCTGTTTATATAGATGAACTTTTTGCTAAACCTATTAAATTACATTATAGCTTTTCGGAATATCGTAAAAGAGCTGAGGATAAATATGATGTAAGTTATATAGAAGAAAATGGAGTTAATAAGATTAGTCTTAAAGAATACAAAAATCGAAAGAAAAAGAAACTAGTTTCAGTCTGTCATTTTACAATGGAATCTCATTCTGTACTCAAGAATCAGTTTTATGTAAATCCGGCTTTGGTGTTTGCTTATAAATTTGATATCACACAAGTGAAAACAGAGGATTTGGTAGCTGAGTCTTATTTAATTAATCAAGAGTCAAATACTAAAGAACAAATATGGAAGTTGATTGATATTAAACCTTTAGATTTTCAAATCAACATTCCAGCAGAATAAAAAACACAACTAAGTAAATATAATTTTTCAATGAAAAAATACGAAAATACAGGAAATAAAGATACTCGTTCAGGTTTTGGAGCAGGGCTTACGGAGCTTGGACAGAAGAATGAAAATGTAGTAGCGCTTTGTGCCGACCTTATCGGGTCGTTAAAGATGGATGACTTCAAGAAAAATCATCCGGAGCGTTTCTTTCAAGTAGGAATTGCAGAGGCGAACATGATTGGTATCGCAGCGGGAATGACTATCGGGGGTAAGATTCCGTTTACTGGGACATTTGCGAACTTTTCGACCGGAAGGGTATACGATCAAATACGTCAATCGGTAGCTTATTCTGACAAAAACGTAAAGATTTGTGCTTCGCATGCGGGGTTAACGTTGGGTGAAGACGGAGCGACTCACCAAATTCTGGAAGACATTGGTCTTATGAAAATGCTTCCGGGCATGACGGTTATCAACCCTTGTGATTATAACCAGACGAAGGCGGCTACGATTGCGATTGCAGACCATCATGGTCCGGTTTATTTGCGCTTTGGTCGTCCGGCGGTGCCGAATTTTACGCCTGCGGATGCTAAATTCGAAATCGGAAAAGCTATTATGCTTAACGAAGGTACAGACGTTACGATTATCGCTACAGGTCATTTAGTTTGGGAAGCTTTAGTGGCTTGTGAAGAACTTGAAAAACAAGGCATATCTGCTGAGGTAATCAACATTCATACGATTAAGCCCTTGGATGACGAAGCTATTTTGAAATCAGTTGCTAAAACAGGTTGTGTCGTAACAGCCGAAGAGCACAACATCTTGGGAGGTTTAGGAGAGAGCGTTTCGAGAGTTCTTGTTCAACACCATCCGGTTCCTCAGGAGTTTGTTGCCACCCAAGATACCTTTGGAGAGAGTGGAACTCCGGATGAGTTGATGGAAAAATACGGATTGAACAGCCAAGCGATTGTGAAAGCTGTTCAAAAGGTAATGAAGAGAAAATAGTATTTCTATACCTTATAATGGATACCTGACAGGCTTTTGTTTGTCAGGTATTTTTTTTTAGAACAAGGATAAATTCCTTTTGGAAGGGTCTTGTTTTTTTAGGAATAAGTTTCGGTTTTCGTAATCGATAATGGCTTTTCCTTCCAGGAGTACGTCAGCCCCGATGATTCCGTGAACGGGTTTTACTTTGGCTTCGTTCAGAGCCATATTTACGTGAGTAAGGTCAAAAACCACTACGGTAAACTGATAGGCTTCCCATCTCCCGATTTTTAGAATATTGTATTCCGAAATTTTTGAAGGCATTCCCACGGCTCCGGCTCCGGCCACTTTGGTTTTTGAGATCTGAGTTTTGAGTTTAAAATATTCTTCGAAAGTGATATCTACGCAACTGTTGGAAGCTCCCGTATCGAGGATAAAATTTCCTTCTACCCCGTTGATTTTGGCTGTAATCTGCAAATGTTGGGTTTTCGAAAGCTTGAATGCAGACTTTATGTAATCGTTTGCTTTGAGGATCTCTTGTAATTGTTGCATTTTCAAAGTATAAAGAGCCAAAGATAATATATTTTACCGATTTCAAAAGCAGATGACCGCTTCTGTTGTGATAAAATTAAAAACCACGAATAAGTTTTTCTCATTCGTGGTTTTACAACTATTTTGTTGGATTTTATCTTTACGAAATCACTCCGGAACCAATAAGTTCGTCATTGATATACCAAGCGGTAAATTGTCCTTGTGTAATTGCTGATTGAGGCTCTTCGAATTTTACGTACATACCACTTTCAAAACGATAAAGAGTCGCTTTTTGCAGTGGTTGTCTGTATCGGATTCGGGCCATTACTTGGAGTGATTCTCCGTTTTTCAGTGCCAAATCTTCTCTGATGAAATGTACTTCAGCATCTTGTACGAATAATACTTTTCTGAACAATCCTTTGTGATAATTTCCTTGTCCGGTATAAATCGTATTGGTTTCGATATCGGTTGCAATCACAAAAAGGGGTTCTTTGGTTCCCCCGACGTTTAATCCTTTGCGTTGCCCTATGGTGAAATAGTGTGCCCCTTGATGCGTTCCTACTTTTTTGCCATCAGCATGAGTATAGGTCATGGGCTTAGCTTCGAAAGCCAATTGTTCTTCTAAGTTAGCAAACTCAGGTGTTTCGATATTGTAAACTTCTGAATTGTTGTTTATTTCATAGATAAAACCTTCTTTCGGTTTTAGTTTTTGTTGTAAAAATTCCGGCAGGCGCACTTTACCGATAAAGCAAAGTCCTTGAGAGTCTTTCTTTTCGGCTGTAATCAAATCTATTTTGGCTGCGATTTCTCTTACTTCAGGTTTTGTGAGCTCCCCGATAGGGAACAATGATTTTGACAATTGCTCTTGTGAGAGCTGGCACAAGAAGTAAGATTGATCTTTGTTTTTGTCTTTTCCGGCAAGTAGTCTATAGATGGTTTTTCCGTCTTTTTCGATAGTATCTTTACGGCAATAATGTCCGGTTGCTACGAAATCTGCTCCTAGGCTCAGAGCAATTTTCATAAACACATCAAACTTGATTTCTCGGTTACAAAGCACATCAGGATTCGGAGTTCGACCTTGTTCGTATTCGTTGAACATATAATCGACGATTCGCTCCTTATATTGTTCACTCAAATCAACCGTTTGAAAGGGAATTCCTAATTTTTCGGCTACCAAAAGAGCATCATTGCTATCCTCCAACCACGGACATTCGTCAGAAATCGTCACCGAATCATCGTGCCAGTTTTTCATAAACAGTCCGATAACTTCGTAGCCTTGCTCTTTTAATAAATAAGCCGCAACACTCGAATCTACTCCTCCCGAAAGTCCAACAACAACTCGTTTCATCTTCTAAAAAAAAATTTGTGCAAAGGTACGGGTTTTTATCGAATGATGTATTCTTAGGTTTCTTAAGGGAAACTCAATGCATCTCATTCATGAGCTCAGAAAAGAGTTGGATGCTGTGGAGTTTTGCCTCTAAATCGTATATCGGAGCAGAAATCATGATTTCGTCGATTGCGTATTTTTCGATGAATCGGCTGATTTCTCTCTTTACGGTTTCTTTGGTTCCGATAAACGAACAAGAGGTCATTTGGCGGATGTGTGCTTCTTCGTTGACATTCCACAAACCATCCATACTGTCGATAGGCGGTTGCATATAGTTTCTTTCGTCTCGGATAATTCCTAAAAACATGCGATAGAAAGAGGTTGCTAATCGGTTGGCTTCTGCGATAGTGTCTGCTATGATAACATTTACACAAGCCAGAGTGGTTGGAGTTTCTCCTTTGGTTGAGATGAATTCTTGTCTGTAGATTTCAAAAGCTCGGTGCATTTGAGCCGGAGCAAAATGAGAAGCAAAAGCATAGGGCAAACCTAGAGAAGAAGCCAAATAAGCCGAATCTGTACTAGAGCCTAAAATCCAAACGGGGACGTTTGTGCCTTCGCCCGGAAAAGCCCGGACTTTTGAATCTTTGTTTTCTTCCGATAAATATTGCTGTAAGAGTTTTACGTTTTGAGGAAAGTTTCTTGAATTTTCAAAAAAGTGAAGATTCAGAGCAAAAGCCGTAAGTTGATCAGTTCCGGGAGCTCTTCCTAGGCCTAAATCGATTCGATTCGGATAGAGTGAAGCCAAGGTTCCGAAGTGTTCTGCAATGACAAGCGGAGAGTGATTCGGGAGCATAATTCCTCCTGAACCCACTCTAATGTTTTGTGTTTTTCCGGCA
>Ga0209075_1001397_pt1 | contig 22637 bp, 14 predicted proteins | sample Stecom2011_FD_187523 | JGI IMG/M metagenome (GOLD analysis project Ga0209075, IMG submission 187523) | Agricultural soil microbial communities from Utah to study Nitrogen management - Steer compost 2011 (SPAdes) (version 2) | ecosystem: Environmental > Terrestrial > Soil > Agricultural land...
TTGCAGTCGATGTGTTAGGAATGATAAAAGATCCAGAATCAACTCCCGTTATGGTAGTCGCTCCTTCTCCGTTTGTTCGCTCATTTACAATTGTCCAACTTGAGCTATTGTAAGCTGCCGGCAATTGTTGTGAGTGCGTCCTAACGGTTGTCGAATTTGTTTTTAAACTCTGCATATCCGACTGAGCAGAAGTGGGCGGCGCCATTACCATAATCCAGGCAATTAGCAACACGCCAAATGAAAGTATCTTATTTTTCATAATTAAAAGCGTTATGTTAATATTAGCATAAATATAAAGCAAACCATGATACTTTCATAATACATTAACTATTTATTTTATCAGCCTCACTTGTCGCAGACTTTAACTGAAATGCTTGTGGGATTCACAAAAAAAAAGAGCCCTAAAAAGGACTCTTTTAAACAACCTACCTTAATTAATAAATCTATTTACCATATTCTCACTCGATCTTCAGGTGCAATATACATGCCATCTCCTGGCTGAATATCAAATGCTTCATAAAAAGCATCAACATTCAATAACGGTTGAGTAGCACGCACTTGCCCTGGCGAGTGTGGGTCGGTTTTTACCTGGTTTCTAAGTGCTTCGTCTCGTGTTTTCGTTCTCCATATCGTAGCCCAACTTATAAAGAAACGCTGCTCCGGTGTAAACCCATCGATATCCTCTGGTCTACCGTGCTCTTCAAAATAACGCTGCAACCCATCATAGGCACCTAAGACACCTCCTAAATCACCAATATTTTCACCTAAAGTGAATTCTCCATTAATAAATACATCATCCAATACCTCAACCTCACTATACTGATCGGCTAACCGCTTCGCACGCTGTGTGAAATTCTCTAAATCTTGATCGGTCCACCAGTTGACTAAATTTCCTTCGGCGTCGAAACGAGAACCACTATCATCGAATGCATGCGATATTTCATGACCGATAACAGCACCCATACCACCATAGTTTACAGCTTCATCTGCCTTATAATCATAGAAAGGTGGCTGTAGAATAGCAGCTGGAAAAACAATCTCATTGTTGAGCGGACTAAAATAGGCGTTCACAGTCTGCGGAGTCATTCCCCACTCGGTTCGATCAACAGGCTTATTGACCTTATTTAAATTTTCTTCCCAATTCCATTGCTTAACAGCCTTCATGTTTTCATAGAAACTTTTGTCTTCATGTACAGCCATATTTGAATAATCCTTCCACTTATCTGGATATCCAATCTTAACGGTAAACTTCTCTAGCTTTTCGATGGCTTTGGCCTTTGTTTCTTCACTCATCCAATCCAACACTTTGATTCTTTCTTCGAAAGCTGTGATGACATTTTCTATCATCTCTTCTGCCTTTTCTTTTGCTTCAGGCGGGAACATTTCGTCTACATATAGTTTTCCTAAAGCTTCGCCCACACTTCGATTTACTGTTTCAAGAGCGCGTTCGTCAGCTGGTTTTTGTTTTTGAGCTCCAGTAAGGGTTTTATGATAAAAATCCCAATTAGCTTTTTCTATTTCTGTAGTCAATGCGCCTGTTGCACTATTTAAAGTGGACCAACGCATGACGGTTTTCCAGGCATCTATATCGGGATTGCTAAACAGTTCGTTAAGACGCTCCATATATTTAGGTTGCATCACTATTAAAGTGTCTATCTTTTCTTGAATCCCCATCCCCTCAAAAGTCTGCTCCCAATTTATCTGCGGCAACATTTCTTGAAGCTGACCTAGACTGCGCGGATTGTTGAAATTTCTAAAATCTCGACTTTCCACTTTGTCGAGACGTGGAATTGCCAACTCTGTTTCTAAAGCTAGAATTACTTCAGCTTGCTCTCTCGCCGATTCCTCAGAATCGCCTAAAAACTGAAGCATTCTCGTAATGTGATCTACATATTGGCCACGTATCTTTACTGACTCATCATCTTCGTTGGTATAGAAATCACGATCGGGCAAGCCCAGACCTCCCGGTGCGAGGTAGGCAATATTCATATGACTGTTGTTTGGATTGGAGAAAACGCGCAAACCGACAAAAGGCTGCGACACTTCTACTGCATCTTCACTAATCAGTTTTTGAAAATCGGCCACACTCTCCATGTTTTCAATTTTTTCCAAAACCAGTAAAATTGGGGTAATCCCTAATTCATTACGGGCAATTGTATCTAGTGTAGATTCGTAAATCAAAACAGCTTTCCCTTGATCTGTTTCAGGTCCATATTTATGGCTTTCCTTGGCACGCGTCATGATATCCAACACGTTCTCCGCTGTTTGTTTTCTCAAGATATTAAAGCCGCCCCATCGTGTTTCATCATCCGGAATTTCATTTTCCTTCATCCACGTTCCATTGACGAAATTATAGAAATCATCTTTTGGATTCACACTCATATCCATGTCCGCCAAATTAATTCCGTGCGACTCGGTCTTTTCTTCTTTTTTTGTGTCGCAACTGACAACACTTCCTGCAACAACAGCAAGAGCCATTGTTAATTTTACAAAATTAATTTTCATCTTGTTGATTTTAATTTACTTATTTATGATTTGATTGATTTTGACTATTCACGCCTCTTTAATTTGATATTTCCAGGCACCAAAGCAAATAGACTTATTTTTTATTCAGATTTCGAAGTTCTAACTCCATCACCGAATCCCTGAACCGTGATTGCTTTTTAAGTTCTCTCGCCTCATTGTCCTTTCGTTGAAAATCGATTCTATCTTTTTGTACTTTTTCATTAAGATGTAAGACGAGGTTGCGCACTGCTACATTAATTTCTGCTACTGCGCTCTGTAGACGAGAAGTGTCAACCGTGGCAAGATGTGCTGTTTCGTACAAAAGAGCAGCTCTGGTCTTCAAAACCAACAATCTGCTGTTTATTGGATTGGTTTTCAATGTTTCTGGAATGCTGTTTGCCAAAGAGTCTGAGTATTCCTTTACATTTTCAGAACGGGTCCGCAATTGGATATAATTACTGCCATTGAGGTTTTTGATTTCCGATAGCAAATCTTCCAACACCCCCCAATGGGCCACCTGTTCTTTTGCCAATTTTGAGAGTTCTGGAAAATCATAAACTTGCTCACCGTAAAGCACAGGAACCTCCTCTATCAATGCCGTGTTTTGCTCCATTGATTCGGAGTCTTTGCAAGCATATAGAAACGTTGCTAATACTATTAAGACAATGGTTGACCTCATTATAACCTAAAGATTGTAAAGATACGAGTTATTAAAACAATTTGTCGCACCTTATTTTTTCAATAGAAATGATGAGAGTTGTATCTTTGACAAATTTATTCAAACAAATATAGCTTAGACAACAGAGAACTGAAATATATAAAACGATTATTTCCACACTCGTCGATATAAAAAATCCAAGAATACATGAAAAAACGAATACTGATAATTGGCGCCAGCGGTCAAATAGGAACTGAGTTAACAACTTACCTTCGGAACAAACATGGGAGTCACAAAGTAATTGCTTCCGACATTCAAGAGGGCAACGAAGAATTGATGCAAAGCGGTCCTTTTGAAATTTTGGATGCTACGGATTACGACGCGGTGCAAGAAATTGTGATTCGTTATGAAATATCTGAGGTGTATTTGATGGCAGCCATGCTTTCGGCTACTGCAGAAAAATTTCCGATGCGAGGTTGGGACTTAAATATGACGTCGCTCTTCCACGTGTTGAATTTGGCAAAGGAGAAAAAAATAGAGAAAGTGTTTTGGCCGTCGAGTATCGCAGTTTTCGGACCTACGACTCCCAAAACCAACACGCCACAACGCACCGTAATGGAGCCGAGCACTGTTTACGGCATCAGTAAACAAACAGGTGAGCGATGGTGCGAATACTACTACAACCGCTATGGTGTTGATGTGCGCAGTATTCGCTATCCCGGACTGATTAGCTATAAGACAAAACCAGGAGGAGGCACGACCGATTACGCCGTCGATATTTACCACAAAGCTTTAAAGCACAAAAAATACACCTGCTTTTTAAATGCAGAAACTTCCTTACCGATGATGTTTATGGACGATGCTATCCGCGCCACCGTAGGGATTATGGAAGCAGATGGGGGAAAAATAAAAATCAGAAGCTCGTATAATTTAGCGGCAATGACCTTTAATCCTGAAGAAATAACCGCAAGCATCAAAAAACATATCCCAGATTTTGAAATAGGATACGATCCGGATTTCCGACAAGCCATTGCAGACAGCTGGCCTGAGAGCATTGACGACGTTGAGGCACGGAAAGACTGGGGCTGGGAAAGCAAAATATCGCTCGACGAAATGACGGAGATTATGCTCTCTAATTTGAGACAGGGGAGTTAGTTGAAATCAAAATCGAAAAAAGAGATAACCTAAATAGCTTTAGACGTTAATTCGATTTTTATTTGAAGAGGTTAGGGGCATTTTATTTCTCAAACCAAGCTTTCAAATGAATGCCAAAACCCACTACAAACTAAAAACGATTATCTACCCACTTTTTTGAAGTTGAAGGTGAAGATGACTTGAAATCGAAATCAAAAAAAGTCAATGTTATTTTGGTATGAACCTCCGCAAAAATCCGCTAAATCTGTGTTATCTAAGTTCCAAAATAAAATCAAAAAAGAAGAAAAATCTAAATAGTTTTAGTTGATAAATTGAGTCGCTTCTGAGAAATTAGAGCATTTTATTTTTCAAACTAATCTCTTAAACAACTTCCAAAATCCACTACAAACCACAGACTACCCACTATCGTAGCCCCACCAAGAATCGAACTTGGATCTAAAGTTTAGGAAACTCTTGTTCTATCCGTTGAACTATGGGGCCAATTTTTGAAACGTAAATTTAGGATTTTCCGAGTATTTTCATAATTTTTTTGGCAACAGATAAACCATAACTCCTCAAACAAAAACGACCTGAGAATCGAAATCCTTAGGTCGTTTTTAATTTATTATTTTGTGGGTTTACTATTTCAACTTTTTCTTTACTTCAACTTCGCGGAATGCCTCAATGACATCTCCTTCTTTTAGGTCGTTGTAATTCTTAATTTGAATACCACAGTCATATCCTTTAGACACTTCTTTCACGTCGTCTTTGAAACGCTTTAAGGAAGCTAACTCGCCCGTATAGATTACTACTCCTTCACGAATTAGACGGATACCGGCATTTCTGTAGATTTTTCCATCGGTAACCATACATCCAGCAATTGTTCCAACTTTAGAGATCTTAAAGAGTTCGCGAACCTCAGCAGTTCCTGTGATTTCTTCTTTAAGCTCTGGCGACAACATGCCTTCCATAGCATCTTTAAGATCGTTGATTGCGTCGTAAATGATAGAATAGGTTCGGATATCGATCTCTTCCTTATCAGCTAATTGACGGGCGTTGCCCATTGGGCGCACATTAAATCCGATAATTACAGCATCGGATGCAGAAGCAAGCAACACGTCATTTTCGGTAATTGCACCAACAGCTTTATGAATGATATTCACTTGAATTTCTTCTGTTGATAAATCTAAGAAGGAATCTGTCAATGCTTCAACCGATCCATCCACGTCACCTTTAAGAATGATGTTCAACTCTTGGAAATCTCCTAAAGCTATTCGTCTTCCTATTTCATCTAAGGTAATATGTCTTTGGGTTCTAACCGCTTGTTCTCTTTGAAGCTGTGTTCGTTTCACTGCAATTGCTTTTGCTTCACGTTCGTCCTCAAACACATTGAACTTGTCGCCCGCTTGGGGAGCGCCATCCAATCCGAGAATAGAAACAGGACGCGAGGGTCCGGCTTCCTTGACATTTTTTCCGCGCTCATCTTGCATCGCTCGAATCTTTCCGCTGTTCTGACCCGCTAATAGGTAGTCGCCAACCTTCAAGGTTCCGCCTTGAACTAATACCGTTGAAACGTATCCTCTTCCTTTGTCGAGGAAAGCTTCTACAACAGTTCCGTTTGCCAACTTGTTCGGATTCGCCTTCAACTCAAGCATTTCTGCTTCGAGAAGAACCTTTTCAAGAAGTTCTTTAACTCCAGTTCCTTGTTTAGCCGAGATATCTTGAGACTGAATTTTTCCGCCCCACTCTTCAACCAACATGTTCATATTCGCCAATCCTTCTTTTATTTTATCAGGATTTGCCGTAGGCTTATCGATTTTGTTAATTGCAAAGATAATAGGAACACCGGCCGCTTGTGCGTGGCTGATGGCTTCTTTCGTTTGCGGCATGATATCGTCGTCTGCAGCAATTACTATAATCACAAGATCCGTTACTTGGGCTCCACGTGCTCGCATCGCGGTAAATGCCTCGTGACCGGGTGTATCTAGAAACGCAATTTTCTGACCTGAATCCAGGGTTACTCCATACGCTCCGATATGCTGTGTTATACCTCCAGACTCACCTGCAATAACATTTTCTTTTCGGATGTAATCTAAAAGCGATGTCTTTCCGTGATCTACGTGACCCATTACGGTAACAATAGGTGCACGAGGTTCTAAATCTTCAGGACGATCGACTTCTTGTTCTAAAGATTCTTCGATGTCTGCAGTAACAAATTCAACGTCAAAACCAAACTCATCAGCAACAATTGTCAATGTTTCAGCATCGAGACGTTGGTTCATCGTTACCATAACTCCTAACGACATACAAGCTGAAATCACCTCGGTTGTCTGGACATTCATCATCGTAGCCATTTCGTTTACAGTAACAAACTCTGTTACTTTCAGAGATTTGCTTTCTGCTTCCTGTAGTGCTTGTTCGTCCTCCGTTTTTTGTCGGTGTGTCTCTCGTTTTTCTCTTCTATATCGCGCCGCTCGACCTCGACCTCTCGTCGTTCTTCCTTGAAGTTTTTCAAGCGTCTCACGTACTTGCTTTTGTACTTCTTCTTCGCTCGGCTCCTCTCTTGGCGCTTGGCTTGGTCTTCCACGACCTCTTTGACGTGGTGTTCTAGCTTTACCTCCAGTTTTTGGAGCTTCTTTTGTAATACGACGTCTTCTGCCTTTTTTATTATCTGTCTTCTTCTCTGCCTTTTTCTTTTCTGGCTTCTTAAACTGAGACAGGTCTATGGTTTGCCCCGTAAAGCTTGGCCCTTCCAGTTTTTGATATTTCGTCTCTACTGTTTTAGACTCTTCAGCTTTTGGTGCTTCTTCTGTATCTTTTTCTTTTGTTTCCTTTTCAGCTTTTGGCTTTTCCTTTTTCTCAGGCTTCTTAGCTTTTGGCGCTGCTTTAGGTTCCTCCTTAGGTGCTTGCTTGACATCTTTTTTGACGGGAACTTCCTGCTTTGGTTTTTCAACCTCAGGCTCTTTCTTAGCCGCCACGGGCTCTTCAGCTTTTTTAGACTCTTCTTTAACAGGCGCAGCCTTTGGAGTAGGTTCTTTGGACTCCTCTGGTTTGCTTTCCACAGTCCTAGGTTTGTCTAGATCTATTTTACCAACAGTCTTAAGCCCCCCAAGTTTAGCTTCGGCTTTAACCACACGAGTACTCTCTTCTCTCTTCCTTTTTTCCTCTTGTTCTCGCTCAAGTCTAAGTCTAAGCTCTTCCTTTTCCTTGCGCTTCTCCTCCCCAACTTCTTTTGATTCTAGACGCTTGCTTTTATCAGTCTCAAACTCCTCAAAAAGGGCTTCGTATTCCTCGCCAGATATTTTCGTGTTCGGATTTACACCCGCCACATCAAATCCCTTGGAATCTAAAAATTCCACAGCACGATCTAACGAAATGTTAAATTCGCGTAATACCCGACTAAGTCTTTTTCTTTTTACTTCAGCCATAAATGCTATCTCCTGTTTTGTCTCTTGAAAATTTTTATAAAAGTAATCAAACTTTTAACTACTCTTCAAATTCTTCTTTTAATATATTAACGACCTCTAAAATGGTCTCTTCTTCTAAATCTGTTCTTTTAACCAAATCGGCCACATCATACTCCAATACGCTCTTTGCCGTATCGAGACCTATTTTATGGAACTCTTCTATAATCCAACCTTCAATTTCATCAGAAAACTCTTTAAGCTCTACGTCTTCCTCTGCTCCTTCACGAAGCACATCGATTTCGTATCCGGTCAATTGCCCCGCTAAACGGATGTTGTGTCCTCCTCTACCAATAGCCTTGCTCACCTCATCTGGATGCAACACTACTTCGGCGTGCTTGGTCTCTTCATCTATCTTGACAGAAATCACTTTTGCCGGACTCAACGCACGTGTTATGAATAAGTTGGTATTGGTCGTATAGTTGATCACATCGATATTCTCGTTTCCTAACTCTCTTACAATACCGTGGATTCTAGAACCTTTCATACCCACACATGCACCTACTGGATCGATTCTATCATCATAAGAATCTACGGCAACTTTAGCCTTTTCTCCAGGAATCCGCACCACTTTCTTTACGGTAATCAAACCATCAAACACTTCTGGAATCTCTTGTTCAAAGAGTTTTTCTAGAAAAATCGGATTGGCTCTCGACATGATTATGGTAGGCTTGTTGCCTTTTAACTCAACACTCTCAATAATCCCGCGAACATTATCTCCTTTACGAAAGAAATCGGATGGAATTTGCCTGTCTTTTGGAAGGATTAATTCATTCCCTTCATCGTCGAGTAGGATTACGGCGCGGTGACGTACGTGGTGTACCTCTGCGCTGTAAATTTCGCCTTCAAGCTCTTTAAAGTGCTTGTATAAATTAGTGTTGTCGTGTTCGTGAATTTTCGCAATAAGGTTCTGACGCAAGGCTAAAACAGCCCGTCTTCCCAAGCTCGCTAATTTCACTTCTTCCGAAACATCCTCCCCGATCTCAAAGTCAGATTCAATCTTTCGTGCTTCACTCAATGATATCTGTTCGTTTGTGTCTTCTACTTCACCATCAGCAACTACTACTCGGTTGCGCCATATTTCAAGGTCACCTTTGTCTGGGTTAATAATTATATCGAAGTTGTCATCGCTTCCAAATTTCCTCTTCAGTGCGTTTCGAAACACCTCTTCCAGGATTGCCATTAAGGTTACACGATCAATTAACTTGTCATCTTTAAATTCCGAAAAAGAATCGATTAGCGCTAGGTTTTCCATATCAATCCAATTAAAATGTTATCATCACTTTTGCTTCTTTAATATTTTTATAGGGCACAACGGCCTCTTTTTGTACGGTAATTTTTCCTTTACCTACCGGCTTGCGTTCGCGCACCGACCATGTTATGGTACAATCATCATCAGTGACTTGCAACAATTCTCCTTTGAACTGTTCGCCATCTGTTGTTTTTATTTTAAGTTTCCTTCCAATACTTTTTTTGAATTGACGTGGAAACACAAGGGGCTCCGTTAGACCTGCAGACATCACCGTCAGTGCAAAATCATGCTCTTCACGGTCTAAATTATGTTCGATCTCACGACTCACCTTCATGCAATCTTCAACAGTTACGCCATTGTCGCCATCAATAATTACTTGAATTTGATTGTCTGCACTGATTTTTAAATCAATCAAAAACAAACTCGGATCCTTATCTAACGCGGCATTCAGCAATTTATCAATCTTATCTCGCATTGTGTTTATCGACAAAAAGAGGGGACCATTTAGTCCCCTCAGATAGTTATTTTTATCAAATTCAATGCAAATATACAAAAAAAATAAATACTACAAAGCACAATGCGAAAGGGTTTTCATGTATATTTAAGAACGTATTTTCAAAAACAACTCAAAACTAACCTCATTATGAAAAAATTATTAGTCCCCACTGATTTTTCAGAGCAGGCTGAAAACGCTTTAAAAGTAGCTGTCCAGATCTCAAAAGAACGCGACAGTGAAATTTTTCTGCTCCATTCCATTGAGCTGCCTGTACAATATGCCACAGCGAGAGAAAACAGCGGTATCCCGGAGCCACTTTTTTACATGAAATTAGCTAAAAAACAGTTTCATAAATTTAGGGAAAAATCCTTTTTAAAAGATGTTGTGGTCCACGATTTAGTTGGACATAACGAGATTTACGAAGAAATTGAGGAGGCTTGTCAAACTCACGATATCGACCTCATCATTATGGGTTCCACAGGCGCCAGTGGTTTTAAAGAAATGTTTGTGGGAAGCAATACAGAAAAAGTCGTCAGGACTTCGAGCACACCAGTATTAGTAATCAAAGACAGATACCCCAACTTCGAAATTGAGGATTTTGTTTTTGCCACCGATTTTTCCGAGAAGTTTAAGAATGCGTTCTCCCAAGCGAAAAAAGTTGCCGACATTCTAGGAGCAAAAATCCACCTCTTATTTGTAAACACCCCAGCCGAATTTAAAACCACGGAAGAATCAAAGAGCATCATGAAGAACTTTGTCAAAGAAATGGATTTGACAAACTATACGCTTAACGTCTACAACGACGTCTCTGTTGAGAAAGGCATCCTGAATTTCACCAAATCTATCAATGCCCAACTCATCGGTATGGCAACTCACGGGAGAAAAGGAATTTCGCATTTCTTAAACGGCAGCATCAGTGAAGATATGGTAAACCACGCCAAGATTCCTATCATTACTTTTAAAATCTAAAAACCTGTCTCAACCTGCCGATTATGTTTTCTGCTTTATACCTAAAACAGTATCTTGCCATCCAAAACAATTTCAGTTATGATGCGATGGGAAAGACTCCTCTCTTTGAAGAGGCACGGCGATCAAAAAAAGAGGTTACGAAGCGAAGAAAATGAAGCTCGACTGGGTTTTGACGTAGATTATGACCGTGTAATCTTCTCTTCAGCATTTCGAAGCCTGCAGGATAAAACGCAAGTCATTCCTCTTTCCAAAACCTCTTTCGCCCATACGCGACTCACTCACAGCCTTGAGGTTTCGGTAGTAGCACGATCTTTGGGAAGGGCTGCAGGACAAACTATCCTTCAAAAATACCCCGAACTCGAATCCTTCCATAAGTACCAACCAAACGATTTTGGCGCCATCGCCGCCGCCGCCGCTTTGGCACATGATATCGGCAACCCACCTTTTGGCCATAGCGGAGAAAAAGCCATCGGCGACTATTTTCTGAATGGTCCTGGAAAAAGGTTCAAACCTCAACTATCTGCTAAAGAATATCAAGATTTAATCGATTTTGAAGGCAATGCCAATGGCTTTAAAATCCTATCCGAATCTAAAGACGGCGTAATTGGCGGTTTGCGATTGACCTATGCAACCTTAGGAGCATTTATGAAGTACCCAAAGCAATCACTTCCTAAAAAACCTACTTCGCACGTTTCGGATAAAAAATATGGGGTTTTTCAGACCGATACCGAGTTTTTTAAGGATGTTGCTTCCGAATTAGGATTACTCAAACGAGACTATGACGGGGGCTGGACAAGACATCCCTTATCCTTTCTTGTAGAAGCTGCAGACGATATCTGTTATACGATTATCGATTTCGAAGACGGCATCAATCTTGGGCTCATCGAGGAAGAGATAGCTTTGGAATACTTGATTAATCTCGTGCGTGAAAATCTGCGGACAGAAATCTATTCAAAACTAGAGACATCCCAGGCTAGGTTGGCATACCTAAGGTCGTTAGCCATAAATACCTTGATTAAAGAAGCAACTTCTAATTTTATTAAATACGAAAAGCTTATCCTCAAAGGTGAATTTTCTTCTCCTCTATTAGCTGTGAGCGATTATAAAGCTCAAATTAAAGACATCATAGAAACGAGTGTAGCTAAGATATATAGGAGTGAAGAAGTTCGTGAAAAAGAAATTGCAGGCTATACCATTCTAAACACCCTGCTTCACGCGTTTACGACCGCCTTAGAGAATTACCACGCCGATACGGTGCGCGAATACGACGAACTCCTACTAAGAACGATGAATTTTCGATTTGAAAAATGCGATTCTACTTATGAATATTTAATGCTAGGATGCAGTTTTATTTCGCGGCTGACCGATGGAAACGCGGTTCAAATTTTCCAGAAAATTAAAGGAAACCTGAATAGTCAATAAGTGTTAAAGTTCTATTTTACCATATCCTTATGATACATTTTGGATAGCTTTAGCGTTTATTTTATCTAAAACACCTACACATTAGGCTAAAAAAGCCTTTAATGAAACAAAAAACTCAACCCAATGAAAAAACCTATTACCCTATTATTTTTCATCTTACTCGCAGCAAATTTCACGTTTGCGCAAGACTTTGATGGTTTAATTAAAAATTACTTAAGGCATCATCAAGCTGATCAAAATTTCGACCCCACAGATATAGCAGACATTACTATTTCTTCGGAAAGTTTTTCAAAAAGCTTAAATGCACACAACGTTTATGTTGATCAAAATTTCCAAGGAATCAAGATATTAAATTCAGTATCACCTTTTGTAATTGCGAACGGAGAAGTTCGAAGCGCAAAACTGTCGTTTCACAAAAATATTTCTAGCAAAGCTAACAGCACAACACCAGCTATCAATGCAACGTCTGCCATTACAAGAGCAGTTTCGCACCTTGGTATTCCTGCTCCGAGCGGCTTGCAATTACTCGAAACTAAAAGTGATTACTCGTACCTCTTTAACACCGGGAACATTTCACTGGAAAACATTCCCGTAGCACTAGTATTCCAGCCTGTCAACGAAGACAGCACTCTTAGATTGGCGTGGGATCTAAGCATTTATCTATTAGATGCCAGTCATTATTACAGCGTTCGCGTGGATGCGATGAATGGCCAAGTTTTAGATGTTCAAGATTGGGTCTTAAACTGTAGCTTTGGCGAACAACCACACTCTCATTTCCCAACAGAAAGTATACTCATTGGTAATAAAAGAGAAACCACCTATATGCCATTAAATACCAACACACCTCAATATCGTGTGTTTCCACTTCCGTTGGGTGCCCCTAACGAAGGCTCGGACGAATTAGTTACCGATCCCTCTGATCCAGAGGCCTCACCTTTTGGTTGGCATGATACTGATGGAGTAATAGGTCACGAATACACTACTACAAGAGGAAACAATGTTTTAGCTCACGAAGACCATGCAGGATATAATGTACCTGGCGACCAAGCCGATGGAGGAGAAGATATGTTGTTCGATTTTGCATTTGATCTGCCACAAGATCCTTTGGATTACACAGATGCATCTATTACTAACTTATTTTATATGAACAACATCATGCACGATGTGTTTTACAGGTATGGATTTGACGAAGAAAGTGGAAACTTCCAAGCCAACAACTACGATCGAGGAGGAAGCGAGAACGACTACGTTGTTGCCGATGCTCAAGATGGAGGCGGTATGAATAACGCAAATTTTGCCACGCCACCGGACGGACAAAGACCTAGAATGCAAATGTACTTATGGTCTGCACCTGGTGATGTCTTAGGGACATTCTTTACCGTAAACAATGGTCCATTACAAGGGCAGTATTATTCTTTTGGATCACAGTTCGGACCTGACCTTCCCACAACACCACTTACAGAAGACTTAGTGCTTGTGGTGAATGACGGCAGTGGAACTTCTGAAGATCCTCATGATGCTTGTGGTGAGATAACAAACGCTGCGGCACTCAACGGAAAAATTGCCATTGTTAGGAGAGGAGCTTGTGATTTCGTTTCCAAAGTCGAAAAAGCGCAAGATGCTGGAGCTATCGCTGTAGTTGTTGTAAACAATGTTTCTGGAGATCCAATAGTTATGGGCGGCAGCAATCCGAATATCAATATTCCCGCTCTTATGATTTATCAATCCGACGGAGAGGAAATCATCTCAGCTCTTTTAGATGGTGATACTATTAATGCGACCATTCAAGATGATGGTTCTGGAAATGACCCGTATAGAAGAGATGGAAGTTTAGACAACCTGATTATTGCTCACGAATACGGTCACGGCATTTCAATTCGCCTAACTGGTGGTCGATACAATGTAGGATGCCTATGGAACGATGAGCAAATGGGTGAAGGATGGAGTGATTACTTTGGAGTTGCATTAACGATGAAACCAGGCGATCAAGGAGGTGACTCTAGAGGAGTTGGAACCTATGCCATTGGTCAAGGAAAAGCTGGCGTAGGGATTAGATCTTATCCATATAGCACCGATTTTGATTTGAATCCATTCACTTACAACCACATTAAGACCCAATCTGTACCACACGGTGTTGGTTCTGTATGGGCAACGATGCTATGGGACATGACCTGGGCGCTAATAGATGAACATGGTTTTGATCCAGATGTATATGAAGGCACTGGAGGAAATAACATAGCAATTCAACTTGTTGTTGACGGATTAAAATTACAACCTTGTAGCCCTGGCTTTGTAGACGGACGTGACGCTATTCTTGAAGCTGACGAACTCGCAAATGACGGCGAAAACAAATGTTTAATTTGGAATGCGTTTGCTAAAAGAGGTTTAGGTCTGAGCGCAAGTCAAGGAAGCTCAAGAAACAGAAGTGATGGCACGGAAGCTTTCGACGTTCCTGAAGAATGTCTTCTTGGCGTTGGAAACAATCACGGAATTCAAAACAAATTTACTGTCTATCCTAACCCTTCGTATGGCAATGTCAATATCCAATCGAGATTTGATGTCAACGAGGCGAAGATTTCAATCTTTGACATGAACGGTAGAAAAGTAATGGATAGAAACATCGAAATGCAAAACACAGGATCTATCGATGCTAGCAACTTAACACCTGGAATCTATATGATTAAAATTGAAGGTGGTGGATTCACACAAACTTCAAAACTGATTATCCAGTAAGTAGGCTAATAAACATTCAAACAAAAAAGGGAGGCTTTTAAAAAACCTCCCTTTTTTTATTTTCCTAATATCCTCTCTTTAATTTTTTCGGCAGAAATGCCAACCAATTCTTGTAGCTCTTCTACTTTTCCGTGTTCCGGAAAGATATCGGGAACACCTAAGATTTCGACAGTGGCGCTATAATGATGTTTTGCTGCAAAGTCAGTTACTGAAGATCCTAAACCCCCAATTACTGTTCCGTCCTCTATGGTGACAATCCGATTGTATTCCTTGAAAATAGAATGAAGTATCGTTTCATCCAAAGGTTTTAAAAACCGCATATCAACACAACCAATTGTCTTTTGCATCGCATCTGGGAGCATTTCAATTGCATCCATGGCGTTTTGACAGATTGTTCCCATACAAAGCAAAACGGTATCGGATCCTTCTTTCAACACGACAGCCTTTCCAATTTCAACATTTTTAAAAGGCCTTTCCCACTCTAAAAGTCTCCCCCGACCCCGTGGGTAGCGAATAAAAATAGGAAGCGGCAATCCTTGTTGTGCCGTGTACATAATGTTGCGCAATTCGATTTCGTTTCGAGGAGCGGCAATAATCAAATTTGGAATGCAGTTTAAATACGCCAAATCGAAAATTCCATGATGTGTAGCGCCATCTTCGCCCACTAATCCCGCTCGGTCCAAACAAAATATAACGGGCAGTTTTTGCAGGCAAACATCGTGGATGACTTGATCGTAGGCACGCTGTAGAAATGTTGAATAAATATTGCAAAAGACCACAAAACCCTGTGTGGCAAGTCCCGCACTAAAAGTAACGGCATGCTGTTCGGCAATACCCACATCGAAAGCTCTTTCGGGAAAAGCATCCATCATAAACTTTAAGGAACTCCCTGTGGGCATCGCAGGGGTAATGCCAACAATTTTTTTGTTTTTTGAAGCTAACTCCACCAAACTCAATCCAAAAACATCTTGAAATTTTGGCGGTTTTTTAGATCTATCCTTCACCTCCAATTCTCCTGTCAACGCATCGAATCTTCCCGGTGCATGATAAACAACTTGATTCTCTTCCGCCTGCTTTAGTCCTTTACCTTTTGTAGTAATTACGTGAAGTAACTTTGGACCTTCTATTTGTTTCATTCGTTCGAGCGATGCAATCACTTCATCTAAATTATGACCGTCTATCGGACCATAATACTTAAAGTTTAGCGCTTCGAAAAAGTTGTCTTCTGGAATGTGGCCATTGGTTTTGACCTTGGTGAAATAATCCTTTAAAGCTCCCACGCTTGGGTCGATACCTATGGAATTATCATTTAAAATCACAAGGATATTTGTGTTTGTATCGCCTGCGTGATTGAGTCCTTCGAAGGCCATGCCACTCGAAATTGATGCATCGCCAACAACCGCAATATGCTGTCTTCGATGTTTATTTTGCAACTTAGAAGCAACCGCCATTCCAAGTGCTGCAGAAATTGCTGTACTGCTGTGTCCTACTCCAAAGGAATCGTATTCACTTTCTTTACGGCTCGGGAACCCACTTATGCCCCCCAGCTGCCTGTTGGTGTCGAAAATCTCTTTTCTACCAGTCAGTATTTTATGTCCGTAAGCCTGGTGGCCTACATCCCACACCAATAAATCCTCGGGTGTATTGAACACATAATGCAACGCAATAGTCAACTCAACCACCCCCAAACTCGCTCCTAAATGACCTTCTTTAGTCGCGACAATATTGATGATAAATTGCCTCAACTCTTCCGCAAGTTGCGGCAGTTGTTCTTGAGAAATTTCCCTCAAATCCGAAGGGCTCGAAATCGTATCTAAAAGTTTCTTATACACCTTACAAAGATACGCTTATTGAAGATTGTCTGTTCAGCAATTGTCATTTTGTTGAATTCACAATTTGTATTTTTGTATTTTCGAAGTTTTCAAACAACATTCATTTAACTTTGCAAGTTTCATCTGATCAAACACAAGACTCTTGAACATTCTAAATCCCTTTACTGACGAATACTTTATGAAACGAGCACTCCAGGAGGCTGAGATTGCTTACGATAAAGGAGAGGTTCCTATCGGAGCTGTCATTGTGGCAAACAATCAAATTATTGCACGTGCCCACAACTTAACCGAAACCCTGAACGACGTAACCGCTCACGCCGAAATGCAAGCCATAACTTCAGCGGCTAATTATTTGGGCGGAAAATATCTTAAAGATTGCACGCTATTCGTCACTTTAGAACCTTGCCAAATGTGTGCTGGCGCTCTGTATTGGAGTCAAATATCAAAAATAGTTTACGCCGCAAGAGATGAACAGCAAGGATGTTTAAAACTAAAAACAAGATTGCACCCTAAGACACTAATCGAAGGTGGTATCCTGGAAGAGGAAGCTTCACGACTTATTAAAAAGTTTTTTATTGAAAAGCGGAATTTGAATTGATTCCGGAACAGTCAAGATTCGTTCAATTCTTTTTGTTTATCAGATATCTATAATCCTCAAAACTAAAACCTTTGCTATAAATTTCGACCGAACGCTCAATTAGCTTATGTGCTTGCTCAGTTGAATACCCTAAACCGATGGCATATTTCTCAATCAAGCGACGCTCTTCTTCGTCAATCTTGTGGTCGGCATAGATAATCTGAAATAAATCGTGCATCCGCTCTAATCTTTCCTCTGCAGAATTTGGGGGGTCTAACGGAAACGACTTCGGGTTCTTTAAAACTTCCTTGTACTCTGTTTCGGTGATATCTAACCTATGGGCAAAGCGTTTCAACATGGTCTCCTCTTCAGGGGAAAGCTCTCCATCCAAAGTTGCCATATTTACCATAGAAGCAAAATGACCTAGGTTTCTGGAATATTTTCCACTACTATAAAATGAAATTGACATATTTGAAGTTTTTTATAATCCGTAAATATAAAACTTATTTTGACTTAAAAGATTTGTCTGTGGTTGTTTTTGAAGCTACAACAAAAAACCCCCTGCACTTTGATTTTAAACCATTCCCTTAATCTCATTACCCCAAGTGGGATATGCAAATATCATTGTCTTAAATTGATCAACTGTAATTTTCCCACACATTGCAAAAACAAATAAATTGATCATTTCTGCAGCTTGATAGCCTAGGATATGGGCTCCTAAAATCAAATTGCTCTCTTTGTCCACCAACGTCTTGAAAACATATTCCTCTGCATGGATACGTTTGGCATTAAACCAGTTCGGAACACTTTTGTACCTGACGGCATAATCGAATTTTCTTTCCTTTGCTTCTTCTTCGGTCATGCCAATGGAGGCGAGCTGCGGAATCGTAAATACAACAGAGGGAATGGGGGGAAAATTCATTTTTGTGTAATTTCCTTTCCGCAGATTCATTGAAACTATCCGCGCTTCCTGAGAGGAAACCGGAGTCAAGGGAGGCGCTCCACTGGCCGACACATCGCCACAGGCATATACACTTGGATTTGCAGGATTTTGAAGATATTCATTGACTGTAATTCCGGTATTTTCAAAAGTTACATTTCCTTTCTTCAAGTCGAGTTCATCGATAGAAGGTTCTCGCCCTGCAGTGTTAAAGACCATCCTAGCGGTTACGGATCCGGTATTTTCTCCCTTTCGGAATGAGACACGATAATTTTTTCGCAGCTTCTCTACTTCCGAGACCTCAGCATCAAAAATAAATTTCACCCCCAACTTTTCCGATACCGATTGCAGATGCGAAACCACATCGGCATCAAACGAAATCAACGGCCTGCTTGCGGCCTCGATAACCGTTACCTTAGCACCACAGCGCGCGGCAATATGGGCGAACTCCATCCCGATATAACCCCCACCAATAAAAACGATGCTTTCAGGCAATTCATCCATCGCCAAAAAATCATCGCTGATCTTTAGATATTCCCTGCCAGGGATTTTTAGATCCATCGCTTTTTGGCCAGTAGCAATGACAATATTTTTTGCCCGTATTGACTTTCCTTCCACCGAAAGGGTGTTTCCATCCAAAAACTTAGGCGATTGATGATACAACGTAATCCCAGCCTCTTTTAATTTTCTTTCATGGACTACTGGCACCGCATCGGTAAACGTCGATTTGAACTCCTGAAGCGAATTCCAATCTATTTTTAAATCACCCTCAATTCCCTTCCCTTTCAAGTTCTTAGCACGTTGAAACGCCTCCGTAACGCCTACCAAAACTTTCTTCGGGTCGCATCCCCGATTGGCACAAGTGCCGCCATATTCTCGATTATCGGCTATGGCAACATTCATTCCCTCAGCGGCACAGTCATAAGCTACAGATTTTCCAGCCGTGCCCGTCCCTATTACAAAAACATCGAATTCCTTAATCGCCATATCCCATCGTCTTTATTTCTAAAAATTACACGCTGCCCTTCGCAGGCAAAACACTTCATTGCTTAATATCCCTTAAAAATACAGGTTTCACCTTGTTTTTCTGTTATCGAAATTATAAAATAACGATTAAAACACCGTTAGATCTTTGTGCGATAGCTAGTTTGGTTTAAATTTGCGGACGCATGCAAAAAACGTTCGTCAATTCGTTTTATTCCCAGTCTCCGAAAGTCAGGAAACTGCAGGATTCTATTGCCCAATCGCAAGAGGACACATACGTTTCAGGGCTCGTTGGCTCAGCAATTCCAATGGTGATCGCCGAAACATTCAAACACGCAGATGCGCCTTTTCTCCTTATTCTAAACGACAAGGAAGAAGCAGCCTATCATTTAAATGATTTGGAAAATATCTTAGGACACGAACATGTTATGTTCTATCCAGGAAGTTACAGGCGACCTTACCAAATCGAGGAGACCGACAATGCCAATATTTTATTGCGAAGTGAGGTTTTAAATCGAATCAATTCACGAAAAAAACCCGCCTTGATCGTCACCTATCCCGAAGCACTTTTCGAAAAAGTAGTAACGCGGAAAGAATTGGAACGGAACACGCTGAAAATCGCAGTTAACGACGATCTTTCTATCGACTTTGTCAATGAAGTGCTCTTTGAATACCATTTCAAACGGACAGATTTTGTTACCGAACCCGGAGAGTTTTCTGTTCGCGGAGGAATTTTAGATGTCTTTAGCTTTAGTCACGACGAACCGTTTCGAATCGAGTTTTTTGGAGATGAAGTAGATAGTATCCGCACCTTCGATGTAGAGACACAATTGTCGTTAGAGCAAGTCAAGAAAATTTCCGTCATTCCGAATATCGAAAACAAAACGATTAAAGAACAGCGCGAATCATTCTTAAAATACATCGCAGGCAAGACCGTAGTCTTTCTTAAAAACCAGGACATGGTCCTCAGCGCTATGGATCGATTATACGGCCGTGCTACCGAAGCCTACGACGCCTTAGACCCCATTATCAAGCGTACCAAACCTTCGGAATTATTTTGTACTTCGGTAATGATTCAGGAACAATTAAATAGATTTTCGAAAGTACATTTTCAAAACACAGCGGGAGCAGCATCAATAGCTTTCAACACCAAACCGCAACCGGCGTTCAACAAGCAATTCAACTTATTGATCGAAAACCTAAATCAAAATACGGCCAAAGGATATAAAAATTACATTTTCTGCAGTACGGAACAACAAGCAAAACGTTTTCGCGACATTTTTAGAGATGCCGAACAACACGTCGATCAATTTGAAACAGTTGTCTTTCCTTTATTCCAAGGATTTATCGATGATGATTTAAAAACAGTCTGTTATACCGATCACCAGATTTTTGAACGCTACCATCGATTCCGCCTTAAGAATGGTTACGCTAAAAAACAAGCCATTACGCTTAAGGAAATCAACAATTTAGAAGTCGGCGACTATGTGACGCACATAGACCACGGAATTGGGAAATTTGGAGGGTTGCAGAAAATCGAAGTAGAAGGAAAAATGCAGGAAGCCATTCGCCTATTTTATGGCGATCGCGATCTCTTGTACGTAAGCATCCACTCGCTTCATAAAATCTCAAAATACAACGGAAAGGAAGGAAAAGAGCCTAAGATTTATAAACTGGGTAGCGATGCGTGGAAAAAACTAAAGCAAAAAACCAAAAAACGGGTAAAGGAAATTGCTTTCGACCTCATCGAATTATATGCAAAACGTCGAACTTTAAAAGGATTTGCCTTTGCACCCGACAGCTACCTGCAAGCCGAATTGGAATCGTCTTTTATTTACGAAGATACACCCGACCAAAGCAGTGCCACCATAGATGTAAAAGAAGATATGGAAAGCGAGCGGCCTATGGATCGCTTGGTGTGTGGCGATGTCGGTTTCGGAAAAACTGAAGTGGCCATCCGTGCCGCCTTTAAAGCTGTGGACAACGGAAAGCAAGTGGCTGTTTTGGTTCCAACAACAATCTTGGCATTCCAGCATTACAATACATTCTCTGAACGTTTATCAGATTTGCCCGTAACTGTCGATTATCTCAATAGATTTCGAACTGCTAAAGAACGAAGAACTGTTTTGGAAGATTTAAAATCAGGAAAATTAGACATTGTTATCGGAACACACCAATTAGTCAACAAAAACGTCGTGTTTAAAGACTTAGGACTTTTGGTCATCGATGAGGAGCAGAAGTTTGGAGTTGCTGTAAAAGACAAATTAAAAACAATCAAGGAGAATGTAGACACGCTTACACTAACCGCTACGCCCATTCCTCGGACCTTGCAGTTTAGTCTGATGGCTGCACGAGATTTGTCGGTTATTACAACTCCACCGGCGAATCGTTATCCCGTGGAAACCCACGTGATTCGATTTGATGAAGAAACCATTCGCGATGCCATCAGCTATGAAATTTCGAGGGGCGGACAAATTTTTTTCGTACACAACAGAATTGAGAATATTACCGAAGTCGCGGGAATGATCCAACGATTGGTCCCCGATGCAAAAATCGGAATAGGCCACGGGCAAATAGAAGGCAAAAAACTTGAAGATCTCATGCTTCGGTTTATGCGTGGCGAATTTGATGTGCTCGTTTCCACAACGATCGTCGAAAGTGGATTGGATGTGCCCAACGCAAACACCATTTTCATCAACAACGCCAATAATTTCGGACTTTCAGACTTGCACCAATTGCGCGGACGCGTAGGACGAAGCAATAAAAAGGCCTTCTGTTATTTCATCACTCCTGACTATTCGGTCATGACCGATGAAGCACGAAAAAGAATTACGGCATTAGAACAATTCTCGGAGTTGGGCAGCGGGTTTAACATCGCCATGAAAGACCTGGAAATTCGCGGTGCAGGTGATTTGTTAGGGGGTGAACAAAGTGGTTTTATCAACGAAATCGGATTCGAAACCTATCAGAAAATCCTTGCCGAAGCCATCGACGAACTCAAAGAAAAAGAGTTTAAGGATCTTTACGAAGAAACCGAAGGCCCGAAAAAACAATTCGTCCGCGAGACAACCATCGACACCGACTTTGAACTGCTTTTTCCTGATGGTTACATCAATAATATTACTGAAAGGCTCAACCTCTACACCAAACTCAACCAACTTACTTCTGAAGAAGAACTTCTAACTTTTGAGAGAGATTTAATCGACAGGTTTGGCGAACTTCCGCCACAAGCTACAGATTTGCTGAATAGTGTACGCATCAAATGGTTGGCAAATGAACTCGGGTTGGAACGAGTGATTATGAAACGAAAAAAAATGACCGGCTATTTCATTGCCGACAAAGAAAGTGGTTTTTATCATACCGACACTTTCACGAAGATTATCCAATACGTTCAAAGTCATCCACAGAAGATTACTATGAAAGAAAGAGAAACCCGAAACGGATTACGCTTGTTGTTGACATTTAAGGGGATTACATCTGTGGATAAAGCATTAAAAGCTTTAAGGCCGATTTTGGAGTAGAATAAAGTTGAATATGAAGTCGAAAAGGAAAGAATTAACGCTATAAATAAATAGAGAAAATCTTCGATGATCCGTTTAATCCGTGTCATCTGCGTTCAATTAAAGTCTGCGAAAATCAGCGAAATCAGCGGGAGATTGTTACCCGTAGAT
>Ga0209075_1001398_pt1 | contig 22632 bp, 19 predicted proteins | sample Stecom2011_FD_187523 | JGI IMG/M metagenome (GOLD analysis project Ga0209075, IMG submission 187523) | Agricultural soil microbial communities from Utah to study Nitrogen management - Steer compost 2011 (SPAdes) (version 2) | ecosystem: Environmental > Terrestrial > Soil > Agricultural land...
TAGGTTTGCAGTGACAGGCGGCTAATGGCTTCGGCGTGGTCGACGTCTTGTAGTTTGGAGAGTATTTCTTTGTTAACCAATTTTACGTCGGCGGCGAGGTTTCTAGTGTTTTCGATGATGTTCATGCGCGCACCGAGTTCACTGCGTACTGAAGATAAGCTGGCTTCGGCGTTGGTGAGGTTGGTGAGGGTGTCGGCAATGAGTATTTTTAGAGTTTCTGCGTCTTCTGGGTTGTCGCCAAGGCGGTTAAGGCCGTCGGTGAGGCGGAAGATGGTATCGGTAATGCTTTGTTTGGGTGCGGTTTTAATGAGTACTTGGTCGCCAGGTTCGCCGCTGCCGCTGATGTTGATGGACATACCAGCGACTTTAATATTGCTGCCAGCGTTGTATTCTACGTTTTCCATGCCGTCTATTACACGGCCATCGGAGATGCTGCGTACAGTAAAGTTGCCACCACTAGGGGTTATGGCGCTTTCTGGGTTGAAGGTGATGACTAGATCGTTGGGGTAGTATTGGGCGAATTTTTCTTCGTCAACAACAAAGCCGGGGTTTACTTGAAGGTCGCCACGGTTTTTAGGGCTGAGACTGGTGGTGAAGGTGTTTTTGGCAGCGGGAATGTCTATAAACAGTCTTTTGCCGTTGTCACCGGTGGCTACTTGAGTGCTGTTGCTAATAGATATTTTACGCTGGCCTTCGTCGCCTTTGTATTCATAACGGCCGGTTGCTTGTTTTACAAAAGGTGGGGTGCCGCCTTTAAAACCGGCAAAGATGTATTCGCCACCAGCGTCTTTGGTGTTGAATAGGTCGGCCAGTTGTTCTTGTATCTGGTGTATTTCTGCAGCGTCAGCCTGACGGTCGGTTTGGGTGTAACTACCATTACCAGCGTCTACGGTCAGTTCTTTTAAGCGGGCAATGCGGTCGCTGATAGTTTGAAAAGCGGCCTCTTCGGTTTTTAAACGGTTGTCGGCGGCGTCCATGTTGCGTACGTATTGGCTGCTTAGTGCCATGCTTTGTTGCATTTGCAGTATTTTGGTTGCGCCTACGGGGTCGTCGGCTGGGGTTAGCACTTTACGCCCAGTAGATACTTGTTGCTGAGTTTTACTCACCTCTGCTTGGTTTCTTAAGATGGCATTTAGGCCCATGTTATGTTGTTGCATAGTGGCTATACGCATGGTCTATCTCCTAGCGAAAGGTGGCAATTAAGGTATCAAAAATGGATCTTGCCACCTGTATTATTTGGGCGTTGGCGTTGTAGGCCAGTTCAAATTGGATCAGCGAGGCCGCTTCTTCGTCTAAGTTAACCCCAGACAAGCTGGCCACGGTATTTTGTGAGTGGTTAAGTAGTATTTCGGACGATTCTCGGTTTACTTGAGCTCGGTTGGTAATAGAGCCCACGCGTTCGACCATCATGCCGTAGGTGTCGGTGTAGCTGGCGTTTTTGTTAAGTGTGTTTTTGCTTTGTAAGGCTGCCAACATGCCGCCGTTACGGCTGTCGGAGGTGCCGTCTTGGTTGTAATCGAGGGTGAAGCTGTCGCCCTTTTGTACTACGCCGTCTATGTTTACTTCAAAACCAAAGTGTATGGGTTCGCCCACAGGTTCGGTTGGAAACAGGTTATTGCCCGGTGGTGCTATGCCTAGGCTGTAGCCCGCTTCGGTGATGACTTTTAGTTGGCCACCCATAGTGGTTTTATTCGAGCCTGACATTCCCATGCCGTTGACACTCATACTTTCTTTAAAGCTGATGGTGCCACGTTCGCTGATGCTAATGTCGAGCTCGCCGCTGGCAGCAAAGCCGGCGTTTTGCAGTTGTGTTCTGATGCCGTTAATAACATCGGCGCCGCTGGCGTAGTTGTCTTTTAACTGTATGTTAAAGGTGCCTTGGCCGGGAATATCAAATTCATAAGTATAGGGGCCGTTTTCGCTGAAGTCGTAACCATCGAATTCGTTCAGGGGTACGTAGGTAGCGTTGGCGGTTTCACGCAGAATAATATCTTGGCCATTGCCGATGTTAACGCTGGCGCCCATGTCGCCGCTGAATTCTAGCTCTAGGTCTTCGCCACCAAGGGCAATAATGGTGACACGCTCGCCATCGCTACGGGCAACTATGCCCATATCGCGGAATTGGTGGTTGGCGTTAATACGGTCGGCCAAGAAGTTGGGTGTTATTGGGTCTGGCACTTCTTCTGGGTAGCCGGGGGCGTACTTGCTTTGGTTGGGGCCCATGGTATCGGTTAGGGTAACGCCGTTAATACTGACGTCCATAGGTAAGAACGAGTTTGCGTCTGGGCTAAAGTTACTAAGCTCTAGGGTGGTACGGGCGCTGGCTTGTACACCGGGGCGCTGGCTTAGTGCTTTGGCGATTTCTTTGGCGCTGGCGTTGGCCTTGGTTTCTAAAAGCGGCTGACTGGTCACCTGCCCTGTTTTGGGGTTGGTGTAATTAATAAGTAAGCGTTCGCCGGCAAAGTTATTGTTGCTGTTTACCACCCCTGCCGGTGCTGGCGCTTGGTAGGTGGGATTAGACGGCAAAATACCACCAAAACTGGTAAAGGCGGTGCGGCCTGTGTCTTGTGGGAAGATGCTGTTGCTAATGCCCGGCACGTACTTTTGGTTCATTAGTGGCGGGAATAGCGGTATTGGGTTACCCGGGTCGGTATTGTCTAGTACGTCGTAAGTATTAGGCGAGGTAAAGACAATTTTTAACGGTGGGTTAAGCTCGCCTTCTTTAGAAAAAAATGGCGTGTTACTGTCGAATACATTCGGCTGGGTAATGCTGCCGTTACCGGTATTACCAATTTCTGCACCGGCCACCACGGGCGAAGCCACGGCCACTTGTTCGGCACGAGTTAGGTTCATTTGTAATTCGGCGGCACCGTTACGGGTAGGGGTAATTAAAAACTTATCGCCGGCTTTAAAGCTGCCGTCTTCAAAACGAATTTCAAAACCGTCTACTTCTATGCTGTTGGGCCATACGCCATCGAGCGAGCTGGTTTTAAGCACTTCGCCGTCGCTAACACGGGTAATACGAAAGCTATAATCGTTAGGGCCGGGGAATTCTACTTTGTAGTCGCTAGCAGTCATAACACTGCTGTCTTTTATATAAACCCCAATTAAGCGGTCGGATGAGCGGCTGTTGCCGTTGTCACCAATCACACGTTGGTAAACTTTGTCGACGGCGTTAACGCTGGTGAAAAAGTCTATGCCTTTGCGGCCATCGAAGTCTAAGCCTTGTTTGTGTTGTTCGTTAAAGCTTTGGTTAATAACTAACGCAAGGCGACCAAGTTCATTTCGGGTGGGGTCTAATACGGTAGAACGAAACTCTAAGGTGCCGCCCAGTTCGCCACCAGAAATGCTTTCAGAGACACGTTGTACTTTGCGGTCGGTTTGAATGTAGAGCTCCATGCGGCTGGCGTCGGTGCTGCCGCTGGCGGTAAATAGTTTGTTGTGTTCTTTACCCACCACTAATACTTGGCCTTTGCCTATGGTGATGTTCCACATGTTGTCGTCTTGTTCGACTACATTAACCGCTACTTTTTCAGAAAGCTTTTTAACCAGCAGGTCACGACGGTCTAAAAGGTCATTGGGCATGTTCTTTTGACTAAGGGCGCTGGCGTGCTGAATTTCTTTGTTGAGTTCGGCAATGGCTTTGGCGATTTCGGTGATTTCTTCGGCCATGACTTTCATTTGGCCTTGGACAATTTCTGTTTGGGCGCTTAGACGCTCGTCGATCAAATGAAAACGGTCGGCTAGGCCTTCGCTTTCGCTAAGTAATACCGAACGTGCTGCTAACGAGGAAGGGTTGTCGACCACAGACTGTAGCGAACCAAACATTTTTTCTAAACCCGGTTGTATGCCGGTGCCTGGGTCGGCCAGTAAGCTGTCGACTTGAGCGGCGTTATTGGCCATGGCAGCAAAGCGGTTAAAGCTAGAGCTGTCGCGCCACAGCTGCCCGGTTAAGAATTTGTCATAGACACGGGTAACGCTGTCGATGTTTACGCCTGTGCCTACCCAGTTACCCGACTGCAAATGCGACGAGTTAGTGCTGAGATTAATCTCTTGGCGGCTGTAGCCTTCGGTGTTGGCGTTGGTAATATTATGGCCGGTTACGGTCAGCGCGGCTTGGCTGGCTCTTAGTCCGGAAATACCAATTTGTAATAGATCGGCCATGGTTATTCACTCCTAGGCTCAGTGGTTTGCAGCTGTTGTAGTGCTTGCTGCAAGGTACTGGAACTTGAAATTCGTTGAATTTTGGCACCGTATTGGGGGTCGGTGGCGTAACCTGCTTGTTGTAAGGCGTGGCCGTAGGTTTCTGCATCTAGGCCTTGGTTAATGGCCTGCTGGTAGCGCTCGCCGCTTTGTAAGAATTGTGCGTAGTCGCGCAGGCCGTCTTCTAATGAAGGGTATGAACGGAAGGCGGCGTTTTCTTTAAGCATGGTGCCATGTCGGAATTCGTGCGTGGTTACATCCACTTTGTTTCCGCTCCAACGCTGGTCGGCCTTGATACCAAAGAAGTTAAAGCTGTTGTTGCCTTGGGCGTCGCTAATTAGGTGTTTTCCCCAGCCGGTTTCTAAAGCGGCTTGGGCGACAATGGCGCGCGGGTCGACGTTAAGTTCTGCGCCTATTTCTTCTGCATGGGGGTATAAAGCGGCAACGAATTCGCTGGGAGTGGCAAACTGTTGCCTTTTGTCGCCTGCGCCGGTGGCAACTGTTGCTGTGGTTTTAGCTGTGTTTGCTTGCGCTGATTGTTGGTCAGCGGGCACGGCTTTTTTACGTTCTTTGTCTACGTCGTTTATTGTTTGCTGCAGCTGTTTGCTATGAATTGGGAAGCTGCTTTTACGGTCGAATAGTTTGCCTTGGTCTAGGCTTATGTCTTTGGCGTCGGCGTTGTAATTGCTCTTTAATTGTTGGTACATAACCTTGGCTAGACCCATGCCATCACCGCTGCTAAGCGTTAGGCCCAGCTGGTCGTCGTACATTTTCTCGTAGAAATCCATTTCTTGAGAGTCGATTAAAGAGTCTTCTTTAAAAACGGCATTAGCCTGACGCATAGAGGTAAGCATCATGTTTAAGAACATAGATTCAAACTGCTTAGCGACTTCCATAAGGGCAGCGTCTTTGTTTTCTTTACCAAGCGTACGAATACCCTGTAAGGCATTTATGTCGGTATAAACATTGGAAGCGTTGTTTTGTGTTTGAATCATTGCAGTCTCCTTTAGTTAGAAGACTGCAAGATACAGGCCAGATTTAATTAACCAGAGTGGTTAGCTTAGGAATCTTGGCTTTTGCGTAGGCTTTTACGTAATTGCTTACGGGCTTTTTCTTGTTTGATCTTACGTTTGTTGGCCGTTCTTTCTGCCGACTCAGTACGCTTTTTACTGCTGTATCTGAATTCCTTTTTCTTTTCAGAGAATGGGTTTTCGCCTTGGCGGAATTCCATACGAATGGGCGTACCGGTAATGTCTAAGACACGACGGAAGGTATTAGCCAGGTAGCGTTTGTAGTCGTCGGTTAACTCTGAGCTTAGGTTACCGTGAATAACCAGTACCGGTGGGTTAGAACCACCTTGGTGCGCATAACGTAACTTAGGACGACGGTTACGTACCACCGAGGGTTGATGCGTGGCGGTGGCGTCTTCCAGAATACGGGTAAGCATGCTGGTCGACCATTTAGCCATGGCTGATTTGTAGGCTTTATCGACGGCTTCGTATAAGTGACCAACGCCTGTGCCGTGTAGGGCAGAGATAAAGTGAAATTCAGCAAAGTCTAAGAATTCAAAACGACGGTCTATTTCGCTTTTTACCCAGTCTCTGGCATCGACTGTCATGCCGTCCCACTTGTTCATGGCCAGTACCAGCGCACGACCAGAGTTAAGAATAAAGCTGAGCATGTGTAGGTCTTGGTCAACAATTCCGTCACGGGCGTCTAGTACTAAAATACAGACGTGACAGTCTTGAATGGCTTGCAGGGTTTTAATAATAGAAAACTTTTCTGCAGCTTCGGAAATGTTTTTACGACGACGTACACCAGCGGTGTCTATGAGGGTATAGTCTTGGCCGTGGCGCTCGTAGGGAATATAAATACTGTCGCGGGTGGTACCGGGTTGGTCGTACACCACCACACGTTCTTCGCCTAAAAAGCGGTTAATAAGCGTAGACTTACCGACGTTAGGGCGCCCTACTACAGCAATCTTAATGCCTTTGACGTTAAGTTCGGTATGAGTGACCTCGGCGGCTTCAGCGGCGACCTCTTCAAGGTCGTAGATGTATTCGTTAGGCTCTTCTTCGGGCTCGGATTCTGGCTCGCCACCTCTTAGGGCGGTATCATATTCTTCTAATACGTGTTCGATTAGCGCAGATACACCACGGTTGTGTTCAGCCGATATGGGTAGCGGGTCGCCCATGCCAAGCTCGTAGAAATCACCTAGTACTAGGTCGGGGTTGCGGCCGTCAATTTTATTGGCAACAACGTAAGCGCTTTTACCAGCACGACGTAAGTGTTCGGCTAGGTTACGGTCACCGGCGGTTAGGCCTGCGTGAATGTCGACCATAAAGAAGATAATGTCGGCTTCTTCAATGGCTTGGAAACTTTGTTGCGCCATGGCGGCGTCTATACCAATTTCTTCACCGGAAATACCACCCGTATCGATCACGATAAATGGTCTATCGCCAAGCTTGCCTTCGCCGTATTTGCGGTCGCGGGTAAGCCCTGCGATTTCTGCCACTAAGGCATCACGGGTTTTGGTGAGGCGGTTGAACAGTGTGGACTTGCCTACGTTAGGACGGCCCACTAAAGCGATAACAGGAAGCATATATTTATGTATTGATTAATAAGTGTTGAATGGTGTCATTAAATTAAATGACTTATGGGTGTTCTTGTACTACTCATAGTAAGAGTAGTACAGGGCTGGCTATTTTACATCCACCAGCATCAACTCACCACTGTTAGTGTAGACTAACATGCCTAAGTCGGTGCTGATAATTTCACTGCGAATACCCATATGTTTACCACGCATGTTGCGCCATTTGGTGGCGGTAGTTTGGTTGGGATAGTTCACATGCAATGGTTTTGGTCTTAATAAGCGGTGGTTTACTAGTTCACCGTTTATTTGACTGATTAAGTATAGGTTACCGTCGTTGTCGGCCACGGCTAAGTAGCGTTTGTGAGCGGTTACTTGGCCTAGTTTACGGCCAGCTAAAGACGTTTGCTGCCATATTTTGGCGCCGTTCTCGGCATCGTACGCTTGGATATGGTCATTATCCAGCGTTAAATACAAACTGCCTAAGCTAAATTCTGGGCTGGTGTATGAAGAGCCTTGTTCTTCCCATACGGTTTCGCCACGCAAGCCAATGGCGGCCACGTTGCCGTGATAACTAGCAGCATAAATAAGGCCGCTTTCAAAAATAGGTTGGCCGTCTATATCAACCAAGCGTTCTAGTTCTGAGCGACCGTCGGGGCTGGCTAAACGCACTTCCCAACGGGGTACGCCTAGGGGTTTGTCGAGGCCAACGACTTTACCGGTAGCAAAACCTATCACTACTAGTTGGTCTAATACTAAGGGCGAGCCGGTACCGCGTACGGTTAGTACGGGCATGGCTGACTCGTAGCTCCATACTTGCTGTCCGGCGCTTAGGTCAAAAGCGGTGACACGGCCATCGACTGTGTGTACAAATACTTGTTGGCCGTCGGCAGCTGGAGTAGAGATAGCTTCACTGGATAAACGGGTTTGCCAAACTTTGTTGCCATTGTCTGGGTTTAAGCAGTGTAGAAAACCGTTTTGGGTGGCAACAATTAAGCAGGAGTCGGTAACGATAACGCCAGCACTAATCACTTCATTAAGTTTAGTGCTCCAGAGGGTTTTACCGTTCTTAAGGTTTAATGCATAAACACTGCCGCTAGGGTCGGCGGTGTAGATGGTTTCTTCGTCAACAAAAGGTTCTATGCGCAAGTATGCGCCTTTAGAGCCTTCACCAATGCTGGTACGCCAGCGCAGCTTAAGGCTGGCTTCTTTGGTGTAATGCAAATTCTCGCTCGCGTCTGCCGTTTCTTTGGGCGAAGAAGCACAGCCTGATAAGAAAATAAGTCCGCAAACAAGTGCGAGAATACGTTGCATTAAATGTCTCCGCTGCTAGCCAGCATGTCTAATTTACGTTGCAATGAATTAGCACGTAAACCAATTTTCTGTGCTGCTTCTAAAGCTGTTTTGTAGGCTTGTTGAGCTTCTGCAAACTCGCCTTTTAAGTACAAAGCATCGCCTTTGGCTTCTTCAAACTGGCTGGTGTAAGCCGCGCTTGGTGAAGTGCTTACTAAGGCTAGTGCTTCGTCTAACTTTTCTTGCTGAATATATACTTGCGCTAAACGAGCTTGAGCGGTGTATTTAACCGGTTCGTGCTTGCTGTTTTCTACTAAGTTAGTTAATTCAGCTACAGCTTCGTCGTAGTTGCCTTCTTCAGCAGCAAAACGGGCTAAGAACAAAGTACCAAATTCTGCATAGCTGGTGCCGGCGTATTCGGTTTTTAATTCTGTCGCTAAGGCTTTCATGTTGTTTAAGCCTGCTTCTGTTACTGCTGGCTGCACCGCTGTTTGCACTAGCTGGTTGTATAACTGTGAAGCGTTTTCTTGGGCTTGTTGTTTTTGGTCTTGCCAAAAGTTCCAACCAAACCACCCAGAGAACACTATTACTACTGTTAGAATTAAAGTGGTGCCGTTTTCTTTCCACCACTTTTTAATTGCTTCTACTTGTTCTTCTTCAGTCCGTAACTCGGCCATGCTGCTTCCTCGATTTTTTATTAAAAGATATGTTCTGCTAACCATTCAGATACGGCTTCAAGCGACATGGTTTGTTGCTCTGCATCTGTACGTAAGTCTTTTACGGTTACGCTGTTGTTGGCTACTTCGTCTTCGCCTAATAATAAAGCAAAGCGAGCGCCGCTTTTGTCGGCTCTTTTTAGCTGACTTTTAAAACTGCCACCACCGCAATGCGTTTGAATGCGTAACCAGCTGTGTTCTGTGCGTAAGTTGTCGGCCAACAATAACGCATTGAGGCTGGCATTGGCACCTACTGGGCATACATAAACGTCTAGGGTGTTTAATACTTCTTCTGGCACTAGTTCTAGGGTGTCTAATAATAGAATTAAACGTTCTACGCCCATAGCAAAACCAACGGCTGGGGTGGGTTTACCACCAAGTTGTTCTACTAGGCCGTCGTAACGTCCACCGGCACAGACAGTACCTTGAGCGCCGAGTTTGTCGGTCACCCATTCGAATACGGTTTTGCAATAATAATCTAAACCACGCACAAGGCGTTGGTTTATTTCATATTTAATACCAGCGGCGTCTAAAATACGACGCAGCTCGGCAAAATGTTCAATGCTTTCTTGGTCTAAATAGTCGTGCAGCTTAGGTGCGTCGACCAGTAAGGCTTGGGTGGCTGGGTCTTTGCTGTCTAATACGCGTAAGGGGTTAGTGTGCAAACGGCGTTGGCTGTCGGCGTCTAATTGTTCTACACGTTCACTTAGGTAGGCGGTTAGTGCGTCGCGGTAGTCTGCACGCGCTTGGTTGCTGCCCAAGGTGTTGAGTTGCAGGGTAACGGCGTCGGTTAGGCCAAGCTGCTGCCAGAGGCGGGCGCTGAGCATAATCACTTCTGCGTCTATGTCGGCACTGGCGATACCAAAGGTTTCTACGCCAAATTGGTAGAACTGACGGTAACGGCCTTTTTGCGGGCGTTCGTGGCGAAACATGGGGCCGGTGTACCACAAACGCTGAGTTTGGTTGTACAGTAAGCCGTGTTCTTCACAGGCGCGTACGCAGCTGGCAGTGCCTTCTGGGCGCAAGGTTAGGCTGTCGCCGTTGCGGTCTTCAAAGGTGTACATTTCTTTTTCGACAATATCGGTAACTTCACCAATAGAGCGTTTGAAAAGTGCCGTTTGTTCGACAATGGGCATGCGTATTTCTGCATAGCCGTATGCGCCTAGCAGCTCTTTAACGGTGGTTTCTAAATACTGCCATACCGGTGTTTGTGCTGGCAGTATGTCGTTCATACCGCGGATTGCTTGAATCTTAGTTGCCATCTTGTTTGGATAACTCTTAATCAGCTTTCGCTGATAATTAAATTTTTACGTTGTTCTTCTAACTCAGCCGAGCGTGCTCTAATTAAGCGCTCTAAGTCATCGACCAGAGTTTCGTTGTTTAGTTTACCAGCGGGCTTACCATCGATATAAACTAGGTTAGGCTGACCACCGGTTAAACCGACGTCTGTTTCTTTAGCTTCACCCGGGCCGTTCACTACGCAACCAATAATGGATACGCTCATGTCGGTACGAATGTCTTCTACTCGCTCTTCTAAAGCGTTAACGGTGCCAATCACGTCAAAGTTTTGACGCGAGCAGCTAGGGCAAGCAATTAAGTTAATACCGCGCGAGCGCAGTTTAAGTGCTTTGAGCATGTCCCAGCCGACTTTGATTTCTTCAATTGGGTCTGCCGCTAGTGAAACACGAATGGTATCGCCTATGCCGTCCCACATTAATAAGCCTAAGCCAATGGACGATTTAACCGTACCGCTGCGGAAGCTACCGGCTTCGGTAATGCCTAAGTGTAGTGGCTGTTCTATTTGGCTGGCGATTTTACGATAGGCTTGTACGGTCATGAACACGTCAGAGGCTTTAAGGCTAAGCTTAAAGTCTGGGAAGTTGAGTTTGTCGAGTATATCGATATGGCGCATGGCCGATTCCACTAGGGCATCGTGCGTGGGTTCGCCATATTTTTTTTGTAAGTCTTTTTCTAAAGAACCCGCATTCACACCAATACGAATGGGAATACCATGGTGGCGGGCAGCATCGACCACGGCACGTACACGGTCTTCACGACCAATGTTACCGGGGTTAATACGCAAGCAATCAACGCCGAGTTCGGCTACGCGCAGGGCAATTTTGTAATCGAAGTGAATATCGGCTACTAGCGGAATATCGACCAGTTTACGAATTTTGCCAAAGGCTTCAGCGGCTTCCATAGTGGGTACAGACACGCGGACTATGTCGGCACCGGCGTTTTGCACTTGTTGAATTTGGGCAACAGTGGCGTCTATGTCGCAAGTTTCGGTGTTGGTCATGGTTTGTACGGCAATAGGGGCATCGCCACCTACTGGTACTTTACCTACCCATATTTTGCGGCTTTTACGACGTTTTATAGGGTTCTCGGCATGCATGATTACTTCGCTCCGGATAATGACTCCTGGTACAGCTTGTATTGACTGGACTCAGGATAATTACGTTTCAGATCGGAGGCCAAGGCAATGGCACGTTCTGTGTCGGCATTGATGGTGGCCAACTGAATGCCCAACCATAAGCTGTGAGAAGTGTGGCTAATTTGGTCTCGTTCAGCTAGGCGGTCGAGGCGATTGAAATAGCGCAGTGACTCGTCGTAGTTTTGCTGTTCGAAATACAAAGTAGATACGTTCACCAACGCCTGAGCGTTATATGGCGATAAGCGTAAGGTTTCTTTGTAGTATTTAATGGCGTCTTCTGGTCTGTCTTGACGAAAGTACATTAGGGCTAAGTCGTTATAGGCTAATGAACGGTCGTCGTAGTAACGGTCGTTGGCGGCACGTAACAGCTCTTTTTCGGCTTGGTCGTACTGCTTAAGCTGTAGGTACAGGTTGCCAAGGTTATGACGAGCACGGGTGTACTTTTTGTCTTGGCTCATGGCCTTTTTGAAGAATTCTTCGGCTAGGTCAAATTCGCCTTCGGTTTGCCATAATAAGCCCATGACGTCGTTGGCGGGTGCGTACTTGTCGTCAATGCTTAGTGCTTTTTCAATACGTTTACGGGCAAGGTCTGGGCGGTTACGCTCTAAATAACCCATGCCCAGTTCGGTGTAGTTTTCTACTGCTTTTTCGGGCGATTTCTTTTTAGTAATACGGCTTTCGGTTACGGTAACGCAAGCCACCATAGTCAATGCGAGTACGGTGGTTAAAATTAGCTTGGCGATGTTGTTTACGCTCAGACTCATTGTGTTTTTCCCTGCCTGTTATCTGCTTCTAATTGGATGGCTTTAATATAGCGCTCGTTGCGTCGGGTACGGTCTTGTACTCGCCCAACTAACTGTCCGCAAGCGGCGTCTATGTCGTCACCACGGGTCGAGCGAATAGTCACTACGTAACCGGCATTGACGAGAATATCGCGGAAACGATGCACACGGTTATTACTCGGACGCTCATAGCCTGAATGCGGGAATGGATTAAACGGAATCAGGTTTATTTTACAAGGGGTATCACGCAGTAATTCTGCTAACTGCTGTGCTTGTTCTGGTGAGTCGTTAACGCTGTCCATCATAGTGTATTCGATGGTGGCTTTGCGCTTATCGGGCAGTTTGCCTAAGTAACGATTAACCGATTCAAGCAGCATTTTAATAGGGTATTTTTTGTTGATGGGTACCAGTACGTTACGTAACTCGTCGGTGGGCGCATGTAAGGACACGGCTAAAGACACATCGATAACATCACCGAGCTTGTCGAGCATTGGTACTACACCAGAAGTACTTAGGGTAACGCGACGCTTAGATAAACCATAAGCGTTGTCGTCCATCATTAGGTGCATGGCATCTACGACGTTGTCGAAATTCATAAGCGGCTCGCCCATGCCCATCATAACGACGTTGGTAATTTTACGCTCACGGCGCTCGCCTGGCCCATGAAAGCTCATGGCGGCCACGTACACTTGGCCAATAATTTCTGCAGCGGTTAGGTCGCGGTTAAAGCCTTGTTTGCCGGTGGAACAAAAACTGCAATCAAGGGCGCAACCTACTTGCGAGCTGACACATAAGGTGCCACGTTCTTTTTCTGGGATATATACGGTTTCGATAGAGCTGCCACCGTCCACACGCATAACCCACTTACGGGTGCCGTCTTTAGAAGTGTCTTCGTAGACTACTTCGGGCAATTTTATTTCTGCGACTTCGGCCAAGCGTTCACGCAAAGGCTTGCTCATGTTGGTCATGGCTTCGAAATCGGATTGTCCAAACTGATGTATCCATTTCAGCATTTGCTGGGCACGGAATTTCTTTTCGCCAAGGTCGGCAAAAAACTCTTCCATTTTAGCGGGTGAAAGCCCTAGCAAGTTGATTTTGGTGTTTTGTGCAGTCATCAGTCTATCCAAATGTAAAACAGGGGTTCAGAGGGCAAGCTGCCCTCTGAGTTTCACTACTTAGCGTGAGCAAATCTCATCTGCAGCGAAGAAGTATGCAATTTCACGAGCAGCAGACGCAGCTGAGTCTGAACCGTGTACTGCGTTAGCATCGATGCTTTCTGCGAAGTCGGCACGAATAGTACCTGCTTCCGCTTCTTTAGGGTTAGTAGCGCCCATTAGCTCGCGGTTTTTAGCAATGGCGTTTTCGCCTTCTAATACCTGTACAAAAACAGGACCAGAAGTCATGAAGCCAACCAAGTCTTTAAAGAAAGGACGTTCTTTGTGCTCAGCGTAGAAACCACCGGCTTTTTCGTCGTTTAGTTTGATCATTTTGCCTGCAACTACTTGCAAGCCAGCTTCTTCAAAGCGACCAATGATTGCGCCAATAGCGTTTTTGGCTACTGCATCAGGTTTAATAATAGAAAGAGTACGTTCAACAGCCATTTTAAAGCTCCAACAAGGGTTAAGAAATTTTAGCCCGCGGATTATACGCAGGTTTTAAAAAAATTTATATAAAGGCAGGTCTAGGCACTACCCTATTTTACGTAATGTCTGCACTACCCGTGTGACTTCCGTGACAGCGGCATCTACTTCTTCTGCGGTAGTGAAGCGGCCAATGCTAAAGCGTAAGCCGGCATGGGCTAGCTCGTCGCTGCGGCCAATGGCTTTTAGCACATAAGATGGCGCTACAGTAGCAGAATTACAGGCCGAACCCGAGGACACGGCTAACTTCGCTAAGGACGCTAAAAGGATTTCACCATCTAAACCAGCCACACTGACATTTAAGTGGTTGGCGGTACGCTGTTCTTTATGACCGTTTAAAAAGACGTCGCCAATACTTTGTAGACCTTGCCATAGGCGTTGGTTCAATTTTAGTAAGCGCGCTTGTTCGGTGTTTTGCTGATCAATAACAATTTGTGCGGCTAAGCCCATGCCGACAATTTGATGAGTAGCCAAGGTGCCCGAACGCATGCCGCGCTCATGGCCACCGCCGTGAATTTGCGCAACCAAAGGCACTTGAGGATCACGCTTAACATAAAGCGCACCAATACCTTTAGGCCCATAAAACTTATGCGAGGAAATCGACAACAAGTCGACGCCCCAGTCTTGAACGTTGACGTTGATTTTACCAATGGCTTGAGCGGCATCGACATGCAAATAGGCCGGATGGTCTTTTAGTATTTTACCGATGGCGCTGATATTGGTAATAGTGCCTAGCTCGTTATTAACCGCCATTAGGCTAACCAAACAGGTTTCGTCGCGCAAAGCAGCGGCCACTTGTTCTGGCTGAATAATACCGTCTGCGTCTGGGCATAGGTAGGTAACTTCAACGCCCTGCTGCTCTAGCCATGCCACTACGTCTAACACGGCTTTGTGTTCGATTATAGAGGTGATGATGTGCAGGTTACGTTGTGGCTGTTTTTGCTTAAGCGCTTCAACCACCCCTTTTAGGGCTAAATTGTTGCTTTCGGTAGCACCAGAGGTGAATACAATTTCGCGCGGGTCGGCATGAATGCAGTCGGCCAGTTGGCGACGGGCGTTTTCAACAGCCTGTTCGGCTTGCCAGCCGTATCGGTGGGAACGCGAGGCAGGGTTAGCAAAATTGCCTTCGATGGTTAAACAACCAGCCATAGCCTCCGCTACCTGGGGGTCGACAGGGGTAGTGGCGGCGTAATCAAAATATAGAGGGGTCATGATACTTTACGGTTAAGACAGCATTAAAGCGCACAGTGTAATGCTGTCTGTGAATTATTTAAACTGTTTGCGTGTCTGCTTCGATACGCTCTAACTGATACTTGAGTTGACGCTTGGCGGTGCTTTGGATTTCTTCACGCTCAATAAGTGAAGCCAAAGTAATAGAACTTAGAAAATTATGGATTTGCGCACTTAGATCACACCATAAATGATGCGTAAGGCACTTTTCTCCGCCTTGGCAGTTAGCGAGGTTACCACAACGGGTAGCGTCCATAGATTCGTTAACGGCATCGACTACTTCAGCGACGTTGATTTCTTCGCTGCTGCGGCTTAATTGATAACCGCCACCGGGGCCACGGACACTACTGACTAAGCCACCACGACGCAATTTAGCGAATAACTGCTCTAAATAGGATAGTGAAATGCTCTGGCGACCAGAAATTTCATTCAAGCTGACAGGGTTTTGCTGAGCATGAATGGCTAGGTCGAGCATGGCCGTTACCGCATAGCGGCCTTTGGTAGTTAAACGCATATCCTATCTCCATAACTTTATGAAGGTCATTATGCGTATTCCCTACCAATTTAGTCAAGTATGTTTTTTATACAGCTGGCAAGAGTTGACTAGGCTCAATTTAGTACTGTGAGCTCACTCTTAAAACCAGCTCTGTGACTTAGTCTTTTTCTTCTTCACCGTTAAGGTCGATAAATTCGTCTTTGTCGAGCTCGGGTAAAGGGTCTCTGCAACTGTTTGCGCCTAAAGCGGTTAGCTCTTCACACATTAGGTCGACTTTGCGGTTTACTAAGTCCATGTGGTCCATCAAGTTATGGATAGAACGGGCGATAGGGTCTGGCATTTCATCGGCCATACCATAGGCGTCAAAGCCGATTCTTTCAGCAACCTTACGACGGCGTTCTTCTACCGCACTGCCGGCTTTATTAACAATACGCCCAGGAATACCAACTACTGTGGCACCGGCTGGTACCTCGCGGGTAACTACAGCGTTTGAGCCGACACGGGCGTTTTCGCCAACAATAATAGGGCCAAGCACTTTGGCACCGGCACCCACCACCACGCCATTCTTTAAGGTGGGGTGGCGTTTGCCTTTATTCCAAGTGGTACCGCCTAAAGTAACGCCATGATAAAGCGTACAGTCGTCGCCGACTTCGGCGGTTTCACCAATCACTACCCCCATACCGTGGTCTATAAAGAAACGACGGCCAATGGTAGCGCCCGGGTGAATTTCGATACCGGTGGTCCAGCGACTAAAGGTAGAAATAAAGCGAGCCAGCCATTTAAAACCCTTTAACCATAACCAATGGGCAATGCGGTAATGAATAATGGCATGCAAACCTGGGTAGGTGGTTAAAACTTCAAAGGTATTACGGGCGGCTGGGTCACGCTCGAATATGCAGGCGATGTCTTCACGTAGGTTACGTAATCCCATGTTTATCCCCTTGTTGCTGGCTAGCTGCCTGAGTTGCAGCCTGGGTAGCGGACTCTGTGGCAGATTGAGTGGCTTTATTGGTGGCAGTTAAAATACCACGCATAATACTAATTTCTGACTGGTCGGGAGCAGCGCGCTGATACAAACGGCGCAATCTCGACATTAAGTGCTTTGGTGTTTTTGGGTCTAAAAAATTAAGATCGACCAAAGTACTTTCTAAATGATTAAAGAAATGGTCTAGCTCTTCATGGGTCGCTAAAGGGTGATCCCAACTTACGCCCCACTGCTCTGTTGTGCTTTCGTCTTGGTTGTCTGCCTCTACCACTATGGCTTGGCGCATTTCATAACAAAGCACTTGCACCGCCTGAGCAACGTTTAACGATGAAAACTCTGAGTTACACGGAATATGTACGTGTGCATTGCATAGGTGCAACTCTTCGTTGGACAGGCCACTGGCTTCACGCCCAAAGATGATGGCAACTTTGTTACCCGCAGGCAATGCTTCGCGCACCTTTACACCACATTGACGTGCGGTTAACAGCGGCCAAGGAAAGTGACGACTGCGCGCACTGGTGCCTACAACCAAATGACAGTCGGCAACGGCTTCTTCTAAGGTGGCAACTAAGCGTAGGTTATCTAAAATGTCATTGGCACCCGACGCCAGTGCTAAGGAGTCTCGGTCTACTTTAGCGATAGGGTCGACTAAGACCAGTTGGCTTAGGCCCATGTTTTTCATGGCACGGGCGGCAGCGCCGATGTTTCCTGCGTGAGTGGTATTCACCATTACGATCTGTATTTGATCAAGCATAACGCACACTATTTTGTAAAAGTGGCGCAGTGTACCGCAAAATAGGCTTTGTAAACCAGCAAATGGCCGCTATAATCGCCGCCCAAAATGTTCTTTAAGAGATAAATCCCTATGCAGCCCATGGTTAACTTGGCACTGCGCGCTGCGCGCAATGCAGGTCAAGACTTGGTCAGTCGCCTTGATCGTTTTGATATGTATCAGAATACCGATCAAGAAAAAGCAAAGTTTATTGCCGATTGTACTATTGGTCTTGAGAAAAACATTATTTTTGAGATTAAGAAATCTTTACCAGATCATAATTTCCATGGCAGAGAAACAGGTGACAACGGTCAAGACGAACGCCAACCTTTATGGCAGATCTGTGTTATTGACGACCTTACCAACTTTCGTTTAGGGATCCCTTCTTTCGCCATTACCATCAGCTGTCATATCAATGGCAAAGTGGAACACGCCGTCGTTACTAACCCGACTAACGGTGATGAATTCACAGCGTCTCGTGGTCGTGGTGCTCAGTTAAACAATCGTCGTATTCGTTGCACTAGCAGCACTAACATTGCTGATGCCATGATTGGCGTTAACTTCTACAGCGAAAATATGAGCAAAGCCTTCGATATTCGTAATATTGGTTCTAGCGCTTTGTCTATTTGCTACGTGGCTGCTAACCGTTTCCAAGGCGCTTTGTTAAAAACCGTGGATGAGTTTTCTTTAAGTGCTGCAGGTTTAGTGGCTAGTGAGGCAGGTTGTTTGATGACTGAGCTTTCTGGTCAGGCACGCATTCAAGCTCCGGCTAACATTGCTGTCAGCGGTCCGCGCTTGTTAAAAGCGTTGCTTGCCAAGTAGTAGATAAATAGTAGAACACTATCGGGCAAGGTTTAACCCTACCCGATAGTTATAAACTGCGTTAATAGATTACTTAACCGCAGAAACGTCTTCAGCTTGTGGGCCTTTTTCACCGACAACCACTAAGAATTTCACTTTCTGGCCTTCGGTTAAAGTGCGATAACCATTACCACGGATTGAGCGGAAGTGTACGAAAACGTCTTCGTCTTCTTTGCCTTTGCCACGTTCCCATGTAATAAAGCCAAAGCCTTTTTTCATGTTGAACCACTTAACGGTGCCACGTTCGCGGCCATCGTCAGTGTCGTTTTCAAACATAGTGCCGCTGTTACGAGCACGACGACCACGGCTTAAACCGACTAGGTTGGTTGCCAAGGTAACGGCCACTGCAATTACAAACAACACAATAAAGAAGGTTGAAAAACCACTTACATTGAGGAAGTTTTCAGCGGTAACTGGTGTACCATCGGTTAATTGAATATCAGTTATTAGCTTTGGAAAAGATAAAACCGCTAATAAAACAACGACAGCGCTGGCAATAATGGCAGCTAATATTTTTCGTAAAATTACTTTACCCATGTTTTCTCTCGTATCACTCGTTATTATAGATGTACTAATTTATGGCTTATATACTTATTCTAAGTCAACAAAAATAGCCTAAATGGCTAAATTTTCTAATGCAATCAATACGTTAGCCGAGGCAAGCTCACTTACATGAACTCCAACGACCGAATCCAAGAACTAGAAATTCGCATCACTTTCTTAGAAAATACTGTTGAAGAACTAAACCAACAGCTAGCAAGTGTAACGCAAGAGTTTTCTTTAGCAAAACAAGCAATGCGATTAATACACCAACGTCTAGAAGAACTGCAACCAAATGACCCTGAAAACGACAACTTTGTTGATGATACGCCACCGCCGCATTACTAATCTGTATTAGGGAGTTTTAAAATACCCATTAGTTGAGTATTCTTGCCCCTTCCTTGCTCTGAGCGGATATAATGAGCAACGGTATATACCTATTTGTGTATTGGATTGGGCAAAAATGATTATAAACAAGTTACGTGAAATCTATTTTCACACGTTACAAAAAATTCTTTACAGCATGGTGCGCACTCAACGCATCGGCCCAGATATAAACGAGTTTGACCTAGACCCAAGTAAACCCATAGTTTACGCCACGCTTTACCCTTCTTACGCCGAAAAACTGGTTATCGACCGTGAAGTACAAAGTTTTGACTGGCCCAGCCCTTTTCAGCAGCGTTTAGAAGGCAAGCTGCCAACCCGCCCTTTCTTTAGTATTTATCGTCGTTCGCGGGCTATTTTCCAACGCCAACCAACGCCCGTGGTGTCACGCGATTTAATCAAGCAGGCAAAATGGCTAAGTGAAGACGAGCAACGTGACATTCAAATTGTACCTGTACGTGTGTTTTGGGGACGTTCACCCGAGAAAGAAGGCTCGTTCTTCCGCATTTGGCTGCAACTGAGTGGTACTTTTGGTGGCCGCCTTTCGACCATTATGGCCATTCTATTAAACGGTCGTAATACTTACGTTCACTTTAGTCGCCCTATTTCATTACGTGACCTGTACGAACAAAGCCAAACTTCAGAAAAACTAGCTCGTAAAGTAGCGCGCATTTTACGGGTGCATAACCGTCAGGTGTCGGCTTCTGTATTAGGCCCAGACCTTTCTCACCGTCGTACTTTAGTATACCGCCTACCTAACCGTCCGCTGGTACTAAAGGCAATTGAGGAAGAAGTAAAAACTAAAAAAATCAGCAAAGAAAAAGCGCGTAAACGTGCTTTAAAATACGCCGATGAAATAGCTTCCAACATTTCCTATTCAAACGTCCGCTTTTTGGATGTGTTGCTTACTTGGGTGTGGAATAAGATTTACGCAGGTGTGGCGGTACATAACATTGCCACTTTGCATGAGCACAGTAAGGATAACGAGATTATCTACGTGCCTTGCCACCGCAGTCATATCGACTATTTATTACTGTCTTATGTGCTTTATCACAACGGTTTACAGTTACCACATATTGCCGCTGGTATTAACCTAAACATGCCTATTGTTGGCTCTATATTGCGCCGTGGCGGCGCTTTCTTTATGCGCCGCACCTTCCGTGACAACAAGCTTTATACTGCTGTGTTTGATGAGTACTTACACTCGGTATTTACCGGTGGTTATGCGGCTGAGTATTTTGTTGAAGGTGGGCGTTCACGCACCGGCCGTACGCTTAACCCTAAAGCCGGCATGATAGCGATGACTTTACGCAGTTACTTACGCGATTCACGTAAGCCTATTATTTTTATACCGGTGTATACCGGTTATGAGAAAGTATTCGAGGCCAACAGCTACTTAGGCGAGTTGCGAGGCGCTGAAAAGAAGAAGGAAAGTATTTTTGGCATTATTGGTACCTTACGCTCGTTCAAAAACTCCTTCGGTAAGGTCAATGTCACTGTGGGTGAGCCCATTTATCTAACCGACTTTTTAAACGAGCAACAACCCGGCTGGCGAGACGCTGACTACGCCGACTGCGACTATCGCCCCAAATGGGCTACTGCTGTAGTCGATAAGCTGGCTAACAAAGTGGTTACTGGTATTAATGCCGCTGCTTCTGTGAACCCTATTAACTTAGTCGCTTTAAGCTTGCTTACTGCTCCGCGTCAGGCAATGGATGAAATGGCCTTAGCGATGCTATTAGAAGAGTATCGTGACTTACTGGCAGCCATGCCTTACAGCGACTTAACCGTTATTCCTGAAGGCAATGGTTTGGACTGGCTAAGCTATGCAGAAGAGTTAGATGCGGTATCGCGCACTAAGCACAGCATGGGTGATTTGATTCAAACCTCAGAAAAACAAGCCGTTATTCTTACCTATTACCGTAATAACGTGTTGCACTTACTGGCTTTGCCATCGCTTATTGCTTGTTTGTTTATCAACAACCAGCGCTACAGTGCTGACCAGATTAAGTCCATTGTTGCGCAGTTATACCCATACATTCAGGCCGAGCTGTTCTTACATTGGTCAACTACAGAACTGGATGTGATTGTGCAGGCTTGGTTAGATTTATTAACTAAGAACGGCTACTTAATTCTGAACGACAAAGGCTATCATTCGGTTCCTGCTAGCAGCACAAAACATGCTTTCTTAGAAAGCTTGGCGGGCAACCTAATTCAAACTCTAGAACGTTATTTCTTAACCTTAAGCGTGTTACAGAAAAACAATGCGCAGGCGCTTTCGGCGCAAGTGTTAGAAGAGCAATGCACCTTGTTAGCACAGCGTATTAGCATGCTCTACGGTATTAACGCCCCAGAGTTCTTTGATAAAGCCTTATTCCGTACTCTTATTCAACAGCTGTTAAAGCAAGGCTTATTAGAGAACACGGGGGACCAGTTAAGCTACAACGATAAGTTAGATACCTTAGCTGCCACTCTTGAGCAATTGTTAGAAGGCAGTTTAAAGCAAAGTATTTTGCGTAGCTTGAAGTAAGAAGTGAACTAGAAGCGCACAAGCAGCTGTTTCAATAGAGCTGCTTGCTGTGCTTAAAATGCATTTACTGATTAATCAATTTACTGACATTTAGCTTACTAAAAGATCAAAGAGTACCGAAAATGCGGTCTCCGGCATCACCTAAGCCTGGGATAATATAGCCGTCTTCATCTAGGTGGCTGTCTACAGATGCAGTGTAAATATCGACATCTGGGTGGGTTGCTTGTACCTTCTCAATGCCCTCTGGTGCGGCTACTAATACTAACGCACGGATATTATGGCAGCCCGCTTCTTTTAAGAGGTCGATGGTTGCTACTAAGGTACCACCTGTCGCCAGCATAGGGTCTATAACCAAAGCTAAGCGCTTGTCTATATCACTGGCTAGCTTATCGAAATAAGCCACTGGCTCTAGTGTTTCTTCGTCACGATATAAACCCACCACACTGATTTTAGCGCTAGGTACTAGCTCTAAAACACCGTCTAGCATGCCTAAGCCTGCTCTTAGAATAGGGACTACGGTGATTTTTTTGCCGCGGATGCGTTGGATGTCGACCGTGCCACACCAACCTTCTACTTGGTGGTCTTCTAATTCAAGATCACTGGTGGCTTCATAGGTCAGCAAACTGCCGACTTCTTTTACTAATTGACGAAAGCTGCGCGTGCTTTTGTCTGAGCTGCGCATTAAACCTAATTTATGTTGCACTAAAGGGTGACGGACGGTGATAACGGCCATATTGTTTTTCCTTTGAGAAATTTTATATAGGCAAAAGTATTGCCGTAATTATAGAGAGTTGAGCGGGGTTTGTGCAGTTGTTAAATTGTTACGGTTTTGATAATGATAGGATTATGTTGGCAGCTAGCGCTGCACATGGTCGTGGTTCTGTCACTATGCGGGGCAAGCCCCTGCGCCCCAATGTAAGGAGAGGTATCTCCTTACGAACCACTCTATTGGCACGTAGCCATGCTGTTCCTTGTCGATGGCAGCCATTAACGCACACGCATCTAATCGTGCGTCAGCACGTAGATGCTTGGCCGTTCCATACGGCCATTGCTAATGGCTTTATCGTCTGCGGGCATAGCTAAAGTGCCGAGGCGAAGACCGAAACCTTACGCTTTATACAATGTGATTATGGCTGCGTATCTGACGGGCGGTTACAAACCGCCCCTACACAAGAT
>Ga0209075_1001399_pt1 | contig 22632 bp, 20 predicted proteins | sample Stecom2011_FD_187523 | JGI IMG/M metagenome (GOLD analysis project Ga0209075, IMG submission 187523) | Agricultural soil microbial communities from Utah to study Nitrogen management - Steer compost 2011 (SPAdes) (version 2) | ecosystem: Environmental > Terrestrial > Soil > Agricultural land...
GCGGCAAGTTTAATTCCATCCAAAGATAGGGCATAATTTACCAAACCTTCGGTATCTCCTGTTTGTGATTCGTATTTTTTTAGGTCTTTTTTACTGATGGCAAAATAAGCAGTCTGTAGATCCTGGAGGATGACTAGCCGTCTTGTTAAAGCGAAACCGATAAACTTGAGACGGTTGATTGAATTGGTATCGTAAATGAGTCGGGAGATCTTGGAATTATCTGCTCCCAATTCGATTAGCTCCGCAGTGACCAGATGAACATTTTTTGTCGTATTGGGATGTCTGAATCCCCCAGTATCGGTCATGATTCCAGCGTAGAGACAATCTGCTATATCCTTGTCTATAAGGCACTTATCGCCAAACTGGACGATAAGCTCAAAAACCAACTCACAGGTTGCTGCAGCCTCAGTCGTTGAATAAGCGAAATCCGCAAAATCCTCAGGATCTTGGTGGTGGTCTATGTTAACGATGAATGCCTTGGATGCCTTCATCATTTCTGCCATGTCGTGTAACCGGGACAAGCTGGAAAAATCGACACAGATAATCATATCTGCATTAGACAACAACCCTTCTACCTTTCCCCGCTGTCCGTCCTCTTCAAAATTGATCACTTCTTCATTACCTTTCATCCAATGTAAAAACGAAGGGTAATCAGACGGTACGATCACATTCACCTGATGGTTCTTCTTCTTTAGGTAATTAGCCAAGCCCAAAGAGGAACCCAATGCATCGGCATCAGGCTTGTGATGGGTGGTGATGACTATTTTTTGAGGGAGGGATAATCGTTCTTTGAGTAACTTTATATCTTGCATCTATACAGTTTAGCTTCTGCACTTTTGGTGCATTGGCTGCAAAGGTCAATATAATTTTTTAAAATTCCCAATGTAGGCAACTGGTTCAGCGTTAGGGCCGTAACTTGAATTTTCTAAGTTGATAGCCTTACATTACATGAAATTGGCTAATTTTACCTCAAATTAAACCACGATTAAATTTCAAAGATGGCAAGCAACAAAACATTTACCATGATCAAGCCCGATGCATTCAGTGCGGGAAATTCAGGCGCAATACTAAAAATGATCGAAGAGGCAGGCTTTAAAATCGTAGCCATTAAAGCTACCCGCCTGACCGGAGAATTGGCGGGAAAATTTTATGAAGTTCATAGTGCAAGACCTTTTTACAAAGACCTTTGCACCTACATGTCTTCTGGTCCTATCATCGCTGCAATATTGGAAAAAGACAACGCGGTGGAGGATTTCAGGAAACTGATAGGAGCCACCAATCCAGCCGATGCGGCAGAAGGCACCATCCGTAAGCTATTTGCCACGTCGATTGAAGCCAATGCTGTGCATGGTTCTGATTCGGATGAAAACGCCGCCATTGAAGGAAGCTTTTTCTTCAGCCAGACAGAAAGGGTAAGATAAACTAATTTAGGGGCTGATAGACAGAGGGATGAAGAGTCAGAGAACTCTTTCTCTCAGTCCCTTTAGTCTCTAATCCCTGAGTCCTTTTTAATCCTCTTCATGTTCCTTGTTTCTTTGGTTGTTCAATTGCCTATCCAAGTTGAAGGCGGCAGTGATCAGTCCCAAATGGGTAAATGCTTGGGGAAAATTTCCCAGATGCTCTCCCTGGAAACCCAGCTGTTCGGCATAAAGACCCAGATGGTTGGCATAACCTATCATCTTGTCGAAATATAGCCTTGCCTTCTGCAATTGCCCCGCCCGTGACAAGCATTCGATATACCAGAAGGAACACATGGAAAAGGTTCCTTCCGGATGTCCCAAGCCGTCATCGGCTGCTTTTTCATGTCTATAGCGGTACACCAACGAATCCGAAACCAGATCTTCCTCAATAACCTTCAGCGTAGACAACCACATGGGGTCTTTGGGGCTAATGAAGCGCACCAGAGGCATCAGCAGCAGTGCAGCATCCACGGAGTCACTTCCCTCAAACTGTACGAATGTCTTCCTCTCCTCGTTCCAGAAGTTCTTATATATAGAATTGAAGATGATATCCCGTTGGATACTCCACTCAGGGTTGAGGGGAAAAGAACGGGCCTGGCCAATCTTAATGGCCCTGTCCAAAGCCACCCAACACATAAGGCGCGAATGAAGGAATTTTTTTCTTCCACCTCTGACTTCCCATATTCCTTCGTCTTCCTGATCCCAATTATGGCACACCCAGTCTATCTGTTGGGAGAGATCCTGCCAAAAACCGTACGAAATAGGTTCTCCATACTTGTTGAAAATATAAACGGCATCCAACAGTTCGCCATAAATATCCAGTTGCAGCTGCGCATGGGCATTGTTGCCGATTCGGACTGGGGAGGAACCTCGGTAACCTTCCATATGCATCAGCACCTGTTCGTCCATTTCCTTATTTCCCGCAACGGTATACATCAATTTAAGGCTGCCTCCTTTCTGCATGTTCTGAAAAATCCCTTTTACCCATTGCATGAACTTTTCTGCTTCTTTGATATAACCCAGATGCATAAGAGAATATACCGTGAAAGAGGCGTCCCTGATCCAGGTGAATCTATAATCCCAGTTTCTTCCCCCTCCTATATGCTCAGGAAGGCTGAAAGTGGGAGCGGCCACTATCGATCCGTATTTATGCGAAATCAACAACTTCAACGTCAAGGCAGACCTGTTTACGATCTCCCGCCATCTGCCGTTATACTGGGACCTTCCCGCCCAATTCTTCCAATAATCCAGCGTCTCCTTTAATTCCCTGTCCACAATCTCGGAAAGAGCAAGATTTTCATCCTCCCTAAGGTGGTCCTGGAGCTCGAAAACAAAATCAGCCATCTGATTGGGTTCAAGATAAAAATCAGCCACCCCTGCTTTATTTTCCACTTTTAGCTCCACTGTACTTCTAAGACAAATGCAAACACCGTCATCACCACGGAAAAGAAGGGATTTTTCATCCAGCACCTCAATGGTGTGGGGTGATTTTCCATAGTTGAACCGTGGATTACAGGTCATCCTGTAGCGGGTGATCCCGCGTACGTTAGTCAACCTTCTGATCAGAACATGTCCTTCATAAAGCTCCTCTGCGGGCATAAAATCCGTCAATTCTCCAACACCTTCGGAAGAGAGAAAGCGGGTGAGCAAGACATTCGTATCGGGAAGGTAGAGTTGCTTGTTGTGCATCTCCCCAAAAACAGGCGTAATCTGAAAAAATCCTCCATCGTCTTTATCCAAGAGTGACGCAAAGATAGAAGGTGAGTCAAAATTAGGAAAGCACATAAAATCTATGGACCCGTTCAGTCCAACGAGAGCCACCGTGTTCAGGTCTCCTACGATTCCATAATCTTCTATTGGTTGATAATCCATTGCTTGTTGGTAGTTGAGGAGTGAGGTATAAAAATTAAGTTAACGTGATTTTTGGGGGAGAACAAAAAGAGAAGGTTTTTGGCCTTCTCTCTTCATTGCTATTCACGTGCGACAAATTTGTGAAAAGTACTCGTCTCTCCATCCGCTTTTTTGTCTTGGTAGAGGAAATCAAGTTCACTATCATCAAATTCCTCAAAGAAGTCATCCCAGCTGATTTCTTCGAAATTATCACTGTCACTGTGGTCCGGGAAGTGGATTCGAAGAACGCCATCCCCTTTGTTGTTTCCCGTTCCTTTTATCCTTGCCGGAATGCCGTTTCTTGCTTCTGCCCATTCCTTGATCTCCTTGTGATCATGTGTTTTTTCTGATGTATTGCTCATATCGTTAAGGGTTAAGTTAATATTGCCCAATATCTGAAGTTGATACTGAGGCAAAAATCTTGTAACCAGTTTCAATATTAGTGCCAGAGGAGCAATACACTAGCCATAAAAATAGGCATCCTTTAGGCCGCTTTTTTTTCATTATATCGCTGCAACAACTGGACTGTCTACCGCTACAAGATTCATCATTAATAAATTACATTCTGTCAAAGGAGGTCTCACAACAATTTTCTTACATTCGGCCAGCGGCAATAACCGCTATATCCACAGATCCCGCCCCCGAGCTCAATAGCGTATTGGCACAGGCCGCAAGCGTCGCCCCAGTAGTCATTACATCATCAACAAGGAGTATTCTTTTGCCCGAAAAGGGTGCACCATCAGCAACATCAAACACACTGTCTACATTCTCCCAGCGTTGCCATCTGGATTTATTGGTTTGGGTTTCGGTTACTTTAATCCTACGCAGAGCAGTAGAGACAGGAATATGAAACATTTCTGCCAGGCCTTGGGCAAATCGTTCACTTTGATTATAACCCCTTCTTTTTAATTTGACAGGATGTAACGGCACGGGAACCACGGCATCCCATTGTCCGACATAGTATTCATACAACAGCTGTCCATACATTCTGCCTAAGAAATTTCCCAATTCCGGTTTGCTTTTATATTTCAACTGATGAAGAATTTTCTGGCTCATTCCTCTTTTGGTAAACCTCAAAAAAGAAAACAACCTCCCTGCCTGGGTAAGTCCATCAATTTTTACCTTTAGATCATTGTCATCCGCCCTTAAGTGGTAAGAGGTGATGGGAAGCTGGGACACGCATATTTTGCATAGATGGTTTTCGAACTCGAACAGGCTCCTTTTGCAAACGCAGCAAGTCCTAGGAAAGACCAAAGCCAAGAAATCTTCATAATAAGTGAAACGCATATCCCCTGGAGGTTGTTAGTCAGCAATAAATAAGAATGCTTATATTTGTAGGTTAGAACAAATCTCACAATAAGGTAATAAAATTTGTTCATGATCAGAAATTATAGAAATGTTCAAAAAAGAGCTGGATCTGGAAAAAAGGTGGTCTAAACTACTGGAAGGCTTGAAAGAGCTGATCGGGAAAAAACCTGCCGACATGAACGGCGTGTTATTTATCATCGGCGTTCAGGAGTTGGGTCAAGGCTTTAAAAATTTTTCCAAAGAACAAAAACAGGACCTGATGCACATTGCCATTTGCAAAGTACTCAGTTTATCCAACTTCTATGAACTGGATTTTATAGACCAGGATGGATGGCCCCACTGGAAATTGATAAAAGAACTGCCCCATTTTGATATTATAGAACAGGAAAAGTTATTGAAGCTCCACGTGTTGGAATACTTCGAAAACGAGTTTGATATAAGCATTAAATAAAATGTGCAGTCCGCCAGAACAGTTGATTGTTGTTTTATTGATCTAGATAGAAGGAATGAGCACACTAATGAAAAGCTAAAGCAAGAATGATTTTGGAAACCAACTTAAATCAAATTCCAAAAAAATTCGTATCCTATAATGTGAATGGAATTAGGGCGGCAATCAATCGGGGGTTTATCGATTGGTTAACAGCACTAAACGCAGATGTAATTGGTCTTCAAGAAGTTAAATGTCTTGAAAATCAATTAGATATGTCAATTTTCAGGGATTTGGGGTATTACGTGTATTGGCATCCCGCTGTCAAGAAAGGATATAGTGGAGTAGCCATTCTAAGCAAAATAGTGCCGGATCATATTGAATATGGAATAGGTTTGAACCACTATGATGATGAGGGAAGGATGATAAGGGCAGATTTCGACGGCATATCTTTCTTAAACACCTATTTTCCATCAGGAACAAGCGGTGATATAAGACAGCAGTTTAAATACCGGTTTCTAGACGACGTCTATGGATATACACAAGATTTAAGGGCAAAACACCCTTCCTTGGTGATGAGTGGGGATTTTAATATTTGTCATAGACCAATAGATATTCACAATCCGGTTTCAAATAAAAATTCTTCGGGATTTTTGCCCGAGGAAAGGGCTTGGATGGAGAAATTTACGACTACCGGATTTGATGACAGCTTTCGAATTAGGAATCCCGACCCCCATCACTATACTTGGTGGAGCTATAGAGCTAATGCGAGAAACAACAACAAAGGATGGCGAATCGACTATCACATGACCACTTTGCCTATAAGAGAAAAAATAAAGCGATCAATTATCTTGCCTGATGCTGTACATTCGGATCATTGCCCGATTTTATTAGAATTAAAGTAAAGGAAGAAAATGGCTATTAAAAGCAAACCAACAACTGAATGAAATCCATTAAAATATCCATCCCTTCATTGATAGAAAATATCACCATCATTGAGAGCTTCATTGATAATGCCAGGGAAAAATTTAAGATCAACGATGATATTTATGGTAATATCATGATTTCGGTTACGGAGTGTGTCAGTAATGCCATTATACACGGCAATAAACAAAACAAGAAAAAGACGGTCAATATTGAACTTAGATTCTTGGATGATCAACTGAGATTTATTATAAAAGATGAAGGGGAAGGATTTGATTTTCAATCACTTAAAGACCCTACGGCCCCAGAACACCTTCAGGTTCCAGGGGGTAGAGGTGTTTTTATTATGAAACATCTTTCGGATGAGGTACAGTTTATGGACAGTGGTAGAACTACCATTTTAACCTTCTATATGAATTAAAATGGCCATTAATTTCTTTCAGGAAGACATACAGTACGATCTAAAGAACAAGATTAAAATAAAACGTTGGCTTAAAAATCTGGCTGAGTCCGAAGCTCACCATATCAAAGAACTGAATTATATTTTTTGTACTGACGAATATCTTTATTCCATCAACGTAGAATATCTACAACACAACACTTATACCGATATAATTACCTTTGATAATAGTGAAGACAAAAACGTTCTTGAAGGGGACGTTTTCATCAGCATTGATCGAGTAAGGGAAAATGCCAATACGCACAAACAAATATTTCAGGAAGAGCTTCTTCGGGTATTGTCCCATGGCCTATTCCACCTTTGCGGTATTGGTGACAAATCAGATAATGATATTGTAATTATGCGTTCAAAAGAAGACGCAGCAATTCATTTATATAATACAAGCTTCTAACTGTTCCACGTGGAACAGTTAAGAAGTATAATAATAGTAATACAAATATGTTCCACGTGGAACAGCAACTAAATAAATATGTTTCCAGTATATGATGTTATAATAGTGGGGGCGGGGCACGCTGGGTGTGAAGCAGCTCATGCAGCTGCAAAGATGGGGTCAAAGGTGCTGCTTTGCACTATGAATATGAACACCATTGCCCAAATGTCTTGTAATCCCGCCATGGGTGGTGTGGCAAAGGGGCAAATTGTACGTGAAATAGATGCTTTGGGCGGAATGTCTGGTATTATTTCCGATAAATCTATGCTTCAATTTAGAATGCTTAACCGCTCCAAAGGTCCGGCAATGTGGTCACCTAGATCTCAAAACGACCGTATGCGTTTTGCCGAGGAATGGAGATTATCTCTAGAAGCTAACGAAAATGTCGACTTCTGGCAGGAGATGGTGACTGGGATATTAGTAGAGAATAAAAGAGCCTGTGGGGTAATTACGGGAATGGGACTGGAGATACGATCAAGATCAGTCATTCTTACCAACGGTACTTTTTTGAACGGTGTTATTCATATTGGTGAAAAGAAACTGGGCGGTGGAAGGACTGGAGAACCTGCCGCTAAAGGAATAACCGCGCAGCTCGCGGAGTTGGGTTTCGAGGCAGGTAGAATGAAAACGGGAACACCTCCTAGAGTAGATGGAAGGAGTTTGGATTATTCAAAAATGGAGGTTCAACAAGGAGATGAGAATCCTGAAAAGTTTTCCTACTCTAACGAGACCACACCGTTGACGCAGCAACGTACTTGTTGGATTACTTATACCAATAAAGAAGTGCATCAAACCTTAGAGACCGGATTTGATCGTTCTCCGATGTTTAATGGAAGGATTAGAGGCTTGGGGCCTAGATATTGTCCTTCCATAGAAGATAAAATCAATAGATTCGCTGAGAAGGATAGACATCAGATATTCGTTGAACCGGAGGGGTGGAACACCGTAGAAATCTATGTAAATGGTTTTTCTACCTCCTTACCGGAAGATGTACAGTACAAAGCGATTCGCAAAATACCCGGATTTGAACAGGTTAAGATGTTTAGGCCGGGATACGCTATCGAATATGATTACTTTCCACCGACTCAATTGTCGCTTACCCTAGAAACACAGTTGATTGAGAACCTCTATTTTGCAGGCCAAATCAATGGAACTACCGGATATGAGGAAGCAGCTTCCCAAGGGTTGATAGCTGGTATTAACGCACATAATAAAGTTAAAGAAAAAGATCCTTTTCTTCTTAAAAGGTCGGATGCATATATAGGCGTACTAATAGATGATCTGATTAACAAAGGTACAGAAGAACCTTATCGCATGTTTACGTCAAGGGCAGAGTTCCGGCTACTATTGAGACAGGATAATGCAGATTTAAGACTGACAAGGCTGGGATATTCTTTAGGTCTGGCTTCAGAAGAACGTTTGGAAACATTGGCCGACAAAGAAGAGGGTATAGCTTCATTGCACAACGATCTAAAAAATATAAAACTAGAGCCTAACATCATCAATGAAGCATTGTCTGAACATCAAACTGCCATTCTTAAAGAAAAGGTAACGGTAGACAGACTGATTAAAAGGCCTAATTTAGGTATATTCGACCTCATGGAAATGGATAAAGGTCTAAAAAATTCGCTTTCCAAATATCAGAGGGAAGTAATCGAACAGGTTGAAATCCAAATCAAGTACGAAAGTTATATAGAAAAAGAACAACAACTGGTAACCAAAATGCATAATATGGAAAATTTCAAAATACCCACAGGCTTTGACTATTTATCTATAACTGCATTATCTGCCGAAGGAAAGCAAAAACTTAGCAAAATAAGACCGGATACCTTAGGTCAAGCCTCAAGGATCAGTGGGGTGACACCAGCAGATCTCTCTATATTGACAGTTTATTTGGGAAGATAGTATGTACGAAAAACTAAATCAATGCCCACTCTGCAAAAGTGGGCATTTTTATAATTTCATGGTGGTAAAAGATCATGCAATCAGTCAGGAATCCTTTTCTATCTCCAAATGTTCCGCCTGCAATTTCCTTTTTACCAATCCCAGGCCCAATAAAGAAAACATAGGACAATATTATGAGTCCGCCAATTACATCTCCCACCAAGACTCCTCTACCAACCTTACTAATATAATTTACAAGATTGTAAGGAATATAACGTTAAAGCAAAAAGTCACTTGGATTAACGGTTTGTCGAAAAAGAAGGGAAAATTGCTTGACTTTGGATGTGGAACCGGATATTTTCTAAAATCCGCTGAAAAAGATGGATGGGAGGTGGTAGGAGTAGAGCCGGATCCTACAGCTTCATCAATCGCCAAAAGCAAACAAAAAATAAAGGTTTACAATAATATTGATGCTTTAGGCGGGGAAAAGAAGTTCGATATTATTACTCTTTTTCATGTGCTAGAACATGTACACGATTTGCAGACAACATTAGAAATTCTTCTCTCTAAACTTAAACAGAGAGGAAGCCTCCTGATCGCAGTCCCAAATCACGATTCCTTAGATGCTAAAAGATACCGAGAACATTGGGCTGCTCTCGATGTACCTAGGCATCTATACCATTTTACTTTTGAAACCATGGAAAGATTAGCCGGAGAATATAATCTGCGGATCAAGGCTACCAAACCAATGACATTCGATAGCTATTACGTGTCTCTTTTATCTGAAGGTTATATGAATAATCGGAATAAGATAATAAACTCCCTTAAAATCGGATATAAATCAAATAAATTGGCAAAAGAAGATAATAACTATTCCAGCCTCCTATTCATACTGAAAAAAACATGAGATTGTTATTCACTACTTTACTGGGGCTTATTGCATTTTTAATAGCCACAGCATGTGCTAGACAGAGTTCTCCCATGGGGGGACCCAAGGACGAAGATCCGCCCCTATTGATATCATCAAATCCTGAAAACGAAAGCCTTAACATAAAGCCAAGCCAATTAGAACTGTATTTTAACGAATATATAAAAATAGACAACCCTACGTCCCAGATTATCATCACTCCCAGAGTAAATCCGGAAAACGTTGAATTTACAGCAGGAAAAAATAGATTACTGATCAAACTTAACCAAGAATTAGAAGACAGTACCACCTACGTATTCAATTTTCAAAAAAGCATTCAGGATATCACAGAAAGCAATCCGGCTCGGCAATTAAAATTGGTATTCTCTACGGGGAATGAAATAGACAGTCTTAAGTTCAGTGGAAAGGTAGCCTATATTTTCCCCAAAAACGCGATTGAAGATGTGCTGGTCGGCTTGTACCATACGTCCGACACCACAGACCTTTTCACGTCAAGACCGTATTATATCACACAGGTTGATTCTGCTGGAAACTTCGAGATTACCAATATCAAAGCGGGAGATTACCTAGCGTACGCCTGGCATGATGACAACAATTCAAATAAAGCCGAGCATAGAAGCGAAGCCTATGCCTTTTTGGATGAGCCTGTTCGTCTGGATAGCACTGTTACCGGGGTTAACTTTAATTTGTTCCGCGGAGATCTATCTGAGCTGAAAGTAAACAGGAGCAGCCCGGTAGGCAGCAATTTTGACATCATATTGAACAAATTTCCCGTAGATATTGAAGTAATTCATCCAGACATCAATAGTAGTCTGTTCTATAGAATAAAAGAAAAAACGGTAAGACTTTACCATATTGATCCACAGGAAGACAGCATAGCAGTCAGATTGGCCTTAAGGGATTCGGTTGGCTTCAGCCTTGACACTACCTTGTATGCAAAATTTCAACCCAGCGACAGGACATTGGAAAAACTCGAAGTACAGGCGAATAGCGGCAAAGGCTTTGTTAAAAATATACAATCCATACTAACGTTTAACAAACCGGTCCATCAGATCCATTATGATTCCTTATATATTAGGTATGATACAGCCGGAAGAATACCCATTCTGCCTATCCATCTAAGCTTGCCGGACAGTTCTGTCCTGACCCAGTACCATGTCAATATTCCCATACCTGACTCGCTTAATTTCAGTACCTATACGGTCTTTGCCTCGGATTCCACCTTCATTGACGTAGAAAACCAACCAAATGAAACAAAATTAGAAGCTAACTATGCTAAAATTAAGGAGGAAACTTTATCAGAAGAGCTCTCAGGAAAAGTTAACACAGAAGAGTTGCCCCTATTAATTCAACTGATCGATAGGTCCAATAATGTAGTTAAAGAAGCTTATCTGACGGAGTCCAGTAGTTTTAAACTACTCAATATGGAGGCTGGACAATACACCTTAAGAGCGATTGTAGACAGAAACAAAAATAGGAGATGGGATCCGGGTAACATCCATGATAAGAGACAACCAGAACCTGTTTATTATTTTTATGATAAAGAGGGAGAAACCGATCAAATACTACTTCGGGGAGGGTGGACCCTGAATGGTATCGTGATAAATCCTCCTAATTAAGGCTATCCCGACATGTCCTATAAGCAAAAATCGCTGTGGATAAGTGTGGTTTTCATGTGGATGTTTGTCTATAACTTATGCACAATCCCTACGCAATTAACACCCCATACCGGTTAGGCACACAAAAAGAAGGAAGTCATGGATAAGCCACATCTTATTAACCAGTATCCACAACCGGAGACACAGCGTTTAATCCACATTGCAAAAACAGCGTTATTATCCCCCAGAATTGACATTATCAGCATCAGTCTCTCCATAAGGCGGTTACAAGTTGATAACATGTTTATGAATGGGGGATTGAGTGTTCCCAACTTCAGGTTTCGGTAGTGGATAAAAAGAAATATTTATTTATCCCCATATCCACACCTTAATAACTCTAATAGTTTTTATTTAAATAAATATATATAACTAATATAAAGCACGTGGATAAATTAAAATCACGCTGGAGCCTCCTCACTTAAAAATTAGGAATAACTTGCAGTCCTAAATTTGTCAGTTTTCTAGGCATAAAATTTGGAGAGTAATTTAGATCAAAAAGAAGAAAAATGAAGAAAATATTATTGGTTCCTGCCCTCTTTTTTCTATTCCAATCTACCCTCTTGGCCCAAGACGAAATTTCTTTATTTGATTTTTATATCTCTGCAGGTTATAAGAACCAACCATTCTCATCCTTAAACAACCGATTAGAAGAAAACGGCTACGAAAGCTTTAACGCCCATGTTGGGACATTGGGAGGGGGGTTCTCCTATGTTCCAAGATCAGGATGGGGCATATTTGCTGAGACGGAGTTGAATATTAATAGAAAAGGTTTTAGCAACGCAGATGTGAGTTACCGCTATCTTCCTGTGCATATCTCAGCCGGCATACATTACCACCTATTGAAAGCCAAAACGGCCAATTCTGAATGGGATTTTTACCCTAAAATCGGTGTTTTTTTTGGTACTACTTCATTGGATTTGGTAAGCAATAATCCTAACCGGGATTTTGATGAAAATCTGTTGGGAGCACTAAATACGAGCTTTCTGTATCAAGAGAATTACGGGCTAAATTTCAGTTTAAATGCCGATAAGCTCGTTGGAAGTTTTATTCAACCTACCACACAGGTAGGGATCTATTCCCGCATGGGCATCCAGGTGGGATATATGCTAAATGTGGTCAGTAGTCGCACTAAGTTGAGGCGGAATTTCAACCCTACAATTAAAGATGACTTTTCCATGAGAAATTCTCCCAGGTTTGACCCAAGTGCGTTTTATGTTAAGCTTAATTTTGCCATTGGTAAGTTCAGTCGAACAGACACAGATTAATTTTTTTTCTTTTAATAGTATGCATGCCTACTTTTTTTTCTTATATTGGTTGTAGATATTGCAACCAATCATGAACAGGGAAGAAACAGTCGATTTCCATATCAAATCCACTTGGCATTCCATTTCCAGGATGTACAATCAAAAGGCAGCCCAAGCGGAGAATTTTACATCTTCTATAGGCTTCGCCTTGATCAATATCAATTCTACGGATGGAACTCCGGCAACCAAGATTGCCCCGTTGATGGGGCTAGAATCCAGGAGCCTTACCAGGATACTAAAAACTATGGAGGAAAAGGGGTTGATATACAAGAAAGCAGACCCCGTCGATCGAAGATCTGTAAGAATTTTCCTTACCGAAGAGGGATTGAGGTTGAAAATCCTGTCTGTAAAGACAATCAATGAATTCAATGAACTGGTTAGGAAATCTCTTACTGAGGAAGAATTGAATGTCTTCTTTTGCGTCTTTAAAAAAATCAATAAGGTAATAGAAGACTTTTCAAACAAGCCGTTGGCCATATTCCCCGAGGGGATGAATAACAAAGATCTTCATTATGGACAAAATCAATTGAATCCAAAATAATTTATGCATGAAACGGATCATTAAGAAAATCGCAATTTTAGGTTCGGGAGTGATGGGCTCAAGGATTGCCTGTCACTTTGCCAATATAGGTGTTCAGGTATTGCTGCTTGATATTATTCCTAAAGAACCGTCGGAACGGGAAAAAGCCAAAGGTCTTACCCTTGAGGACAAAGCAGTACGTAACAGCATAGTCAATTCATCTCTGGAAACTTCTATAAAATCCAAGCCTTCCCCTTTATATGACATCGCTTTTGCTTCCAGAATCTCAACAGGGAATTTCGAGGATGACCTGCATAAAATAAAAAATTGCGATTGGGTGGTTGAAGTGGTCGTTGAAAGATTAGACATTAAACAGTCCCTTTTCGAGAAAGTTGAAAAACACAGAAGACCGGGTACTTTGATTACTTCCAATACATCCGGCATTCCGATGCACTTGATGTGTAAGGGTAGAAGTGAAGACTTTCAGGAAAATTTTGCTGGAACCCATTTTTTTAATCCTCCCAGATACTTGAGATTGTTGGAGATCATTCCCGGGCCCCGGACGAAGCCTGAAAATATAGATTTTTTAATGGAATATGGAGACAGATTTTTAGGTAAGGAAACTGTTCTCTGTAAAGATACTCCGGCGTTCATTGCCAACCGGATTGGGATTTATGCCATCATGTCCAGCATGCACACCATTGAGAAAATGGGCATGGGAGTATCTGAAGTGGACAAACTCACCGGTACGGTCATCGGAAGAGCCAAATCAGCGACCTTTAGAACCATGGATGTGGTAGGATTGGATACTACCGTTAGTGTGGCCAACAATCTGTATGAAACGTTGGAACAAGATGAGTCGCGAAATACCTTCAAGCTGCCGAGGATTGTAGAAGAACTTCACACTAGAAAGTGGTTGGGAGATAAGACAGGGCAAGGATATTTCAAAATGATCCGTCACAAAGACGGTACTAAGGAACTGAAGGAAATTGATTTTACTACCTGGGAATACAAAGATGTAGAAAAGCCTAAGTTCAAGGCTTTGGAAGGGTCCAAAGAAATTGATGACCTAAAGAAGAGGATAAAATTTCTCGTCAATTTTGAAGATCGGGCTGGAGAATTCTATAGGACGACTTTTTATGATCTTTTTCAATACTGTTCCAACCGAATTCCTGAGATATCCGATGAACTCTACAGAATAGACCAAGCTGTAAGTGCAGGTTTTGGATGGGAGTACGGGCCTTTCGAACATTGGGATATTTTGGGAGTAAAGGACACCGTAGAGAAAATGGAAGCTGTGGGTTTTGTGCCAGCTCCTTGGGTTCGCGAGATGTTAGAGGCCGGTCATTCTACTTTTTATAAAGTAGAAAATGGGAAAAAGCATTTTTATGACATTTCGTCCAAATCCTACAAAGAAATTCCGGGAATGGAGGAATTTATCTTATTGGACAATCTTAAGGCAGCCAATAAGAGGATATGGAACAATGCGGGATCTTCCATTTATGATTTGGGTGATGAGGTCATCGGTTTGGAATTCCACACCAAGATGAATTCTCTAGGGGCAGAAGTAATTGAAGGTATTAATACCGCCATAACAATGGCTGAAAAAAGCTACAGAGGCTTGGTGATAGGCAACGAGGGAACCAACTTTTCGGCCGGTGCCAATCTTGCTCTTGTTTTTATGTATGCTGCCGACCAAGAGTTTGATGAAGTGAATATGATGACGGCACAATTTCAAAATACCATGATGCGAATGAGGTATAGTGCAGTTCCGGTTGTAGTAGCACCCCATAACATGGCTTTGGGCGGAGGTTGCGAAATATCCCTTCATGCAGATGCCATACAGGCGCATGCGGAACTGTACATGGGTCTGGTAGAATTTGGAGTTGGATTGATTCCAGCCGGCGGAGGGAGCAAGGAGATGACATTGAGATTTTCGGATCAGGTGATTGCGGGAGATGTAGAATTGAACCGGTTGCAGGAATATTTTATGAATCTGGCGACGGCCAAGGTCTCCACGTCGGCTGAAGAAGCAAGGGCTTTGGGATTTCTTCAGGCTAAAGATCAGATTACCCTTAACCGGAAGAGATTGTTGGCCGATGCCAAACAACGGGTTTTGGAACTCCATTCGGCAGGCTATACACAACCCATTCCCAGGAAGGATATAAAGGTCCTTGGGAAGACCTCCTTGGCGCTGTTTGAAGCGGGTATCACCAGCATGCAGTATGGGAATTACATTTCCGAACATGATGCTAAAATCGCAAGAAAACTCGCTTGGGTGATGAGTGGCGGGGATCTCTCACAGCCCACAGAAGTAAGTGAGCAATACTTGTTGGATCTCGAGAGGGAAGCATTTCTTAGTTTGACAGGTGAGAAGAAAACGTTAGAGAGGATTCAGAGTATTCTGTTTAAAAATAAACCGTTGAGAAATTAGTATTTAGTATCAAGAAATTAGTATCAAGAACGAAATTCAAGATTTCATCCCTAAACATTGGACGATGCATAATTTCAAAGATTTAAAAGTTTGGCAGAAGTCGGTTGATTTAGCCGTAGTCATTTATCACATTACCTCTGCCTTTCCTTCTGAAGAAAAGTTTGGATTGGTTTCACAAATGAGGAGAGCAAGTATTTCTGTATCATCAAACATTGCTGAGGGATGTGCCAAATCATCTAAAAAGTCATTTTCTAATTCTTTAGAAATTAGCTTGGGAGAATGTTTTGAACTAGAAGCCCAAACTGAGATATGCAAACGGATCGGTTTAATAGCTGAGGATAGTTATATACAAATTACTACAGCTGCAAATGAAATCCAAAAAATGATAATGGGTTTAAAATATTCGTTGGAGAAAAATTCTTGATACTGAAATCTTGCTACTTGAAAATCAATCTGGTCAAAGAAACTATACAAATATGGAAGCATACATAGTCAACGCATACAGAACGGCTGTAGGAAAGGCCAAAAAAGGTGGATTTAGATTTTATCGACCAGATGATCTGGCAGCGGATGTCATCGGACAGCTGTTGGCAAAGACCCCTCAGCTGGATCCGCAGCGTGTCGATGATCTAATTGTCGGGAATGCCATACCTGAAGCCGAGCAAGGGATGCAGATGGGCAGGATGATATCCCTCCTGGCATTGTCGGAAGAAGTGCCGGGTTTTATTGTTAATAGGTATTGTGGATCCGGGTTGGAAGCCATTGCACTGGCTGTTGCCAAGATCAAAAGCGGGATGGCGGAGTGTATTATCGCAGGGGGCACCGAATCCATGTCGCTCGTGCCGATGATGGGCTACAAGACGGCGTTGAATTGGAAAATAGCCTCAGAACATCCAGATTACTACCTGAGCATGGGCCTTACCGCCGAAGAACTTGCCAAGGATTATGATATTTCCAGGGAAGATGCGGACCAGTTTTCAGTTAGGTCACATGAGAAGGCTCTTCGGGCCATTGCAGAAGGAAAATTCAAAGAAGAGATTGTTCCGGTAGAGGTTGAAGAAACTTACCTTGATGAAAACGGAAAGCGTCAAAAAAGAAAGTTTATCGTTGATACGGATGAGGGACCGAGGCCTGGTACTACCATGGAAGTTCTTTCTAATTTGAAGCCTGCCTTTAAGCAGGGGGGGCAGGTGACAGCGGGTAATTCCTCCCAAACCTCCGATGGGGCTGCTTTTGCTTTAGTCATGTCAGAAAGAATGGTGAAGGAACTTAATCTTGAACCCGTGGCCAGATTGGTGTCGTATGGAGTGGCGGGTGTGGAGCCGCGCATCATGGGCATAGGTCCTGTAAAAGCCATTCCAAAGGCTTTAAAAATGGCTGGTTTAACCCAAAATGACATTGATATTATCGAATTGAACGAGGCCTTTGCCACAGTAGGAATAGCGATTACCAAATCCTTGGATCTCAATCCGGACATAGTCAACGTCAACGGAGGAGCCGTGGCCCTAGGTCACCCTCTGGGATGTACGGGTGCCAAACTTACCGTACAAGTGATTAATGAACTCAGAAGAAGAAACGGAAAATACGGTATCGTCTCCGCCTGCGTAGGCGGTGGCCAGGGAGTGGCCGGGGTGATTGAATTGTTGCAATAGAGATCGACTAATGACGTAAGATATAAGACATAAGACTTGAAGCGTATGCATAATTATAAGGAACTTAAAGTATGGAAACGTTCTATAGCCTTAAATGTCCATATCTACGAAATCACTAAATCTTATCCCTTTGAAGAAAGATATGGACTTATATCTCAAATGAGAAGAAGTGCTGTTTCGATTCCTTCAAACATAGCTGAAGGTGGTGGAAGAAGAACGGACAAAGACTTTGCCCATTTCTTAAGTTTCGCCCATGGGTCTATCTGCGAATTGGAATCACAGCTATATATCAGTCTGGAATTAAAATTTATTTCTCAAGAGGATTTTGACAAAATAGCAAGTGAACTTACGGAAATCCAAAAAATGCTTTATTCTTTGATCGTAAAGTTTAGTAGCTAGAATCTTACATAATATTATGTCTAATGTCTTATATCTAAAATCTTATGTCTAATAAAGCAATAAACGGAGCCGAGTTCCTAGTAAGGAAAACCGCCGCTGAAGATATATTTATTCCGGAAGAGTTTTCGGAGGAACAAAGGATGATGGCCCAGGCCTGCCAGGATTTTATTGATCTGGAGATACTTCCTATCTCAGATGAAATTGATAGCATGAAGGATCATGATCTGGTGCCTCGCATTCTTAAAAAAGCAGGAGAAATGGGACTATTAGGCATATCCGTTCCTGAAATGTACGGTGGGATGGGCATGAGTTTTAATACTTCCATGTTGATTGCAGATATTATTGGTAGTGCAGGATCTTTTTCTACCACCTACGGGGCTCATACAGGAATAGGAACTTTACCTATCCTGTACTATGGTACGGAGGAACAAAAGCAAAAATACTTACCGAAGTTGGCAACTGCCGAATGGGCAGCCTGCTATTGCCTCACCGAACCAGATGCCGGCTCCGACGCCAACAGTGGTAAATCAAAGGCGGTACTTTCCCCAGACGGAAAGCACTACCTGCTGAATGGCCAAAAAATGTGGATAACCAATGCCGGCTTTGCTGATGTGCTGATCGTTTTTGCGAAGATTGAGGACGATAAAAACTTGTCTGCATTTATCGTGGAACGGAACTTTGGTGGTATTACCATGAACGAAGAGGAAAAGAAAATGGGCATCAAAGGATCTTCCACCCGACAGGTCTTTTTCAATGATTGCCCTGTTCCTGTGGAAAACCTTCTTTCGGAAAGGGGAAATGGCTTTAAAATAGCCGTTAATATCCTCAATGTCGGGCGGGTAAAATTAGGAGCCGGAGTATTGGGAGGATGTAGGAGAGTGATTTCCCTTTCTCTTCAATATGCAAACGAAAGAAAGCAATTTGGCGTCTCGATAGGTACTTTTGGTGCTATCCAAGCAAAACTGGCTGAAATGGCCATACAGACTTTTACGAGCGAGTCGCTCTGTTACAGAGCTGGGCAGGACATTGAGGATAGAATTGAAGCACTTATAGCAGGAGGAATGGACATCAACCAAGCCAAACTGAAAGGGGTGGAACAGTTTGCCATAGAATGTGCCATTGCCAAAGTACATGGGTCGGAAGTTCTGGATTATGTCGTGGACCAAGGTGTGCAGGTTTATGGTGGAATGGGATATTCTGCTGATGTGCCCATGGAGAAGGCCTATAGAGATGCCAGAATCTCCCGGATATACGAAGGCACCAATGAGATCAATAGGATGCTGATGGTGGGGATGTTGCTGAAAAGAGCAATGAAGGGGGAGATTAACATTTTTGAACCCGCGATGGCAGTATCAAAAGAGCTGACTTCTATACCTTCCTTTGATACAGTAGACGCTACCGAATTTTTCGCCTCGGAAAAAGAAATCCTCGATAGATTAAAGAAGGTATTCCTTATGGTTTCAGGAAAGGCGGCCCAGACCTTCATGAACAAAATAGAAGAGGAGCAAGAGGTAATGATGAATCTGGCTGACATCATGATTGAAATTTATGCGGCTGAATCTGTGCTTCTAAGGGCAGAAAAGTTGGTATTGGTTAATGGGGAGGAATCTACTAAGAGCCAGATAGCCATGGCGAGGGTTTATCTTTCAGAAGCTGTTGACAAAATCAACATCGCGGCCAAAGAAGCCATTGGCGCCTTTGTAACCGGAGACGAGCAAAAAGTTATGCTGATGGGTTTAAAACGGTTCACCAAGTCTGATTTGCTCAACACCAAAAAATTAAGAAGGGAAATAGCAGAGTATATGCTGGAAAAAGGGAAGTATACCTTTTTCATCTAACATCGGGACAAAAGGGAAGTTGATGCTATAAGATGCAGCCCCTCCGGAGGAACTTCTAAAAAATCACCGGAGGAGCTTCATCTTCTGATCCATCGTCTTTAAAAAATCCCCAAAACCACCATTCGGGAAGATGGATGATAAAAAATACCCGTTTTTCTGATAAGCGCCTTAAATATTAAGGCTAAAATTGTAGGCTACCCGTAGGCCCAAAGTTCCAAACCCGGTTCCGTAGCCTTGATACCTCAATGAAATATCAAAGTTTTCGTACAGATATCCTCCTCCTATTCCTATCGAGGCGTTGGTAGTGGATGCAGAAGCGGAGTAGCCACCGTAGTTAAAGCTGCTCTTGACAATGGCCAGCCCTACTTGGCCCTCGGCATAAAGATTGTCAAAGTGGTGACGATAGCCGGGCATGATAGGAATGACGTTCATTCCCGCACTGACCCCGCTTCCCGCCCCGTCGAAGCCATAGCGGATAAATCCGAGGGTAAAACCGACCTGTCCCGCATCTCCGACTCCGTAGAGGCCTTTTGCCGTACCGCCGAAGCCCAAGTTCAAAGAGTTACTTACCGAGCCTGTAGGAAGTCCTACTTCTGCACCGATACTGGCTTGGTTGTGCCCTTTTTGAGCAAATAATGAAGTCGAAATAACTCCCATGAAAAGTAATAAAAATAATTTTTTCATAATTTTGTTGTTTTTAAATGATTGTACGATATTCGGAATGTAATTCAGAATAAAAAATATCAAATGAGTACCTTTACCTTATCAATGAGCGGGTAGGCCATTTGATTGAGTGTAGCAGATTTTAATCTTGTTTGTCCAATTCTAATCGAAAACGCCGATATACTTGTTCAGCTCCTGCCGATAATCAAGTTTGGTTGCTAGTTCGGTTTAGCTTTTTTAACTTAGGTAGAATTTTATTTTAGTTCCTTTTGCCATTTCAGGATATGGACAGATTATTAATTGCCCTCACCATTCTCTTTAGTCCCTTGATCCTTTGCGGACAAGATCTCTCACGGATCGACAGCCTTAGGGGTCAATTGGATAAGGATATTCATGATTCCCTCAAGATCCTTGCAGCCATAGATCTCTCCCGCGCATTGCATGATCAAGGACAACATAATGAAGATCATTTTTATGCGATGTTTGCGGCCGAACGAGCCGAAAAACAGATCGATACCTTATTGTATAGCAGGACATTGGACAACCTAGGGTTGATTTATAGATTTCATCAACATTATGCAAAGTCACTTCCCCTGCATATCAAGGCCTACAATTTTGTTAAGGACAGGAAGGTATTACCTTATTACAAAATGAGGTTCGCCAACAATGCAGCCGTCGCTGCGCGCTACGACCAATTGTATGACCAGTCGGTTAGCTTTTTCATTGAAGCCTTGAAGATTGCGGAGCTGGAGCAGGACCTCCGGAATATTGCTATTGCCAGCAACGGCCTTGGTAATACCTTTATCAATATTCCTGAAAGAGGAGAAGAGGCACTTTATTACTTTTTAAAAGCCCTGAAAACCGAAGAACAGCAGCGAAACAACCGGGGTATTGCGATCAACTACCTCTCCATCAGCGATTATTTCACCAAAACAGAGCAATTTGATACGGCAAGGGTTTATCTGAATAAATTGATGGTCCTCAATGAAGAGATGCAGGATCAATTTGGTTTGGCCATGACCTTCGAATCTTATGGACATAATTTCTTTGCGGAAGGGCTGGACCTGGACCAAGCGAAAACATACTACTTTAACTCATTGGACATTTTCAGGAAGATAAACAACCGCAGCAAGCAGGCTGAGGTATTTCACGCCCTAGGTGATGTATTTCTACAAGAAGGAAACTTGGACTTAGCGACAGACCATTACCAGCAGTCTTTGAAATTGGCTAGATCACTTAATCATAAGCAATTGATCAAGGACAACGCCGCCCAACTGTCCCATTTATACGAAATGACCTCCAATCTGGCGGATGCGCTTCATTATTATAAATTGTCCCAAACTTATAAGGACAGCATCAATCTGAGTGAGCAGGAGACTAAAATCGAGGGGATTAAACTTGCCTATGACTTCGAAAAGAAAGAGGGAGAAATCGAATTGTTGAAAAAGGACAAAGACATTCAAGAAGCTGCGTTGTATATCCAGTCGGAATCTTTAAAAAAGCAAAAAGCCCTTGTCTCCCTGACCTTGGGAGGATTTGGGGTTATTCTGTTGTTTTTCTTCTTGATTTATAGAAATCTAAACTTAAAGAAGAACGCGAAACTAACTCTACAGGAACAAGAAAAAAAGAGGCTGCAGACCGAATACGAAAACAATCTCCTACAGGCAGAAATTCTCGCGTCACGAATGCAGATGAATCCCCATTTTTTGTTCAACTGCCTGAACTCCATTAAGTATTTGATACAGACCGAAAAATTTAAAGAGGCAATCAATTATTTAACCGTCTTTAGCCGATTCGTCCGGTCTGTACTGGAAACGGGAAAGAAGAAGGACATCCCCTTGAGCGAAGAGCTGGATTTGATCAAGAAATACGTGAAGTTGGAAGAAAACCGTTTTGATCAGAATTTTACCTTCAACATTAATTATGTGGGTGTTGATCCTGAGGAGACGGCCTGTATTCTTATACCCCCGATGTTGTTGCAGCCTTTTGTGGAGAACGCCATCTGGCATGGATTGCTGCCGAGTAAAAAGGAAAAAAAGATATTGGAGATTGATATCGTCAAAGATAGAACAAATGGACACCTTATCATTAGAGACAATGGTGTCGGAAGAAACAATCAGAAATCCGTGCCTACAGTCGATTTGCACAAAAGCATGGGCACACGTATCACCCAGGATAGGATTGATCTGTTCAACAAAAACAGCGATGCAATGATCAGCTTTGAAATCATGGACCTTCATACCGACCTTGGAGAACCTATGGGTACCAAAGTAATCCTGACCCTTGAGGGCATAATTAAAGAAGAAACCTTAACCAACCAGACCGCATCCTATGAAAGTAGCCATTATTGATGATGAAATTCATTGTATAGAGAGCCTCGCCTTGGATCTTAATAGTATAGATGAGGGGATCAAGGTGGTGTACAAGTGCAACCGGCCACAGGAAGCTTTGGA
>Ga0209075_1001400_pt1 | contig 22610 bp, 13 predicted proteins | sample Stecom2011_FD_187523 | JGI IMG/M metagenome (GOLD analysis project Ga0209075, IMG submission 187523) | Agricultural soil microbial communities from Utah to study Nitrogen management - Steer compost 2011 (SPAdes) (version 2) | ecosystem: Environmental > Terrestrial > Soil > Agricultural land...
CCGGAATGGACCAGCTCTCGTACAGCGCAGCGAGACACAAGAACACGATCAGGATCGACAGCGCGAACAGCGCGGGCGCCTGCGCGCCGGACTGACGCTCCTCGTAGGAGGTGCCGCTCCAGGAATGGCCGAATCCGCCCGGCAACCGGGCCATGATCTCTTCTACGGCCTGCATGGCTTCGCCGGACGACAGTCCGGGTGCCGCCTCGCCCTGCAATTCAATCGAGGATTGGCCGTTGAAGCGTTCGAGGCGCGGAGGACCATAGCCCCAATGCGTTGAAGCGAAGGCTGAGAACGGCACCATCTCGCCCTGGTTGTTCCGCACATACCATTTGTCGAAATCCTCCGGCAGCATGCGTGCCTCAGCTTCCCCCTGGATGTAGACGCGTTTGATTCGGCCTCGATCGAGGAAGTCGTTCACGTAGGTGCCGCCCCAGGCGGAGGACAAGGTGCTGTTGATATCGGCAATTGATACACCGAGTGCGCCCGCGCGTGCATGATCGATATCGAGACGGAATTCCGGCGTATCTTCCATGCCGTTGGGGCGCACGTTGGTGAGTCGCGGATCTTCCGCTGCCATGCCGAGGAACTGATTGCGGGCATCGGTCAGGGCTGCGTGGCCGTGACCGGCGAGATCCTGAAGCTGAACGGTGAAACCGCCCGAGGTGCCCAGTTCAAGCACCGCCGGGGGGACGAAAGCGAACACCATCGCCTCACGAATTTGAGAGAACGCGCCCATTGCGCGCGCAGCGACTTCCTTGACCTGCATGCCGGCCTGGGTGCGCTCTTCCCATGGCTTGAGGTTGATGAAGCCGATCCCCATGTTCTGCCCACGGCCGGAGAAACTGAAGCCCGCCACGGTGAAAATGGATTCCACGGTGTCGGCTTCGTTTTCGAGAAAGTGGTTTTCAACCTTTTCCAGCACTTCAAGCGTGCGTTCCTGCGTGGCACCCGCCGGCAGAGTGATCTGGTTGAACATCACGCCCTGGTCTTCTTCCGGCAGGAAGGAGGTGGGCATCCGCATGAACATCAGTACGATGACGCCGCAAATCACCAGATAAATCAGCATGAAACGTCCGCTGCGGCGCAGGATGTGCTCGACCGATGAGACGTAACGTTTCTGATTGCGGTCGAACATGCCGTTGAACCAGCGGAAAAAGCCCGCGAACCAGCTTCCTTCAGCATGGCTGTGGCCCTTTTCGACCTGCTTCAGCATGGTGGCGCACAGCGCCGGCGTGAATATGATCGCCACCAGCACCGACAGACCCATCGCCGAGACGATGGTGATCGAAAACTGACGGTAGATGACGCCGGTGGAGCCGCCGAAAAAGGCCATCGGCACAAATACGGCCGACAGCACCAGGCCGATCCCGACCAGCGCACCAGTAATCTGGCTCATGGATTTTTTCGCCGCTTCCTTGGGCGAGAGACCTTCTTCGACCATGATCCGTTCGACGTTCTCGACTACAACGATTGCGTCGTCCACCAGCAGGCCAATGGACAGCACCATGCCGAACATCGTCAGCATGTTGATCGAGAAACCGAAGGCCGCCATGATGCCGAAAGTGCCCAGCAGTACCACCGGAATGGCAAAGGTCGGGATCAGTGTTGCGCGGATGTTCTGCAAGAACAGGAACATCACCAGGAACACCAGCACGATGGCTTCGAGCATGGTGTAGACCACTTTCTCGATCGAGACCCTGACGAATGGTGAAGTGTCGTACGGCACTACCGCTTCGACCCCGGCGGGGAAAATCGCAGAGAGCTCCTCAACGCGGTCGCGCACCGCCTGGGCGGTTTCGAGGGCGTTTGCATCGGAGGCCAGGCGGATGCCGATACCGGCCGCTGGCTGACCGTTGTAGCGCGCGAGCGTGCCGTAGTTTTCGGCGCCGATCTCGACCTTTGCGACATCGCGCAGACGTACTTCGCCGCCCCCCGTACTGGAGCGCAGCAAGATGTTTTCGAATTGTTCGGCGGTTTGCAGCAGGCTTTGCGCGGTGATGGTCGCGGAGAAGCCTTGGCCCGGAAGGGCGGGCGTACCGCCCAGCTGGCCGGCGGTCACTTGGGCGTTCTGGGCTTCAATCGCCTGGCGCACGTCGTTCGCACTGAGATGAAAATCGATGAGCTTGTCCGGATCGAGCCACACGCGCATCGCGTACTGCGAGCCGAACACCTGCACTTCACCGACGCCGGTTACGCGCGAGAGCGGATCCTGCACGCTGGAAGCGAGGAAGTCGGCCAGGTCGGTGGCGTCTTGGGCTCCGTCCGAGGAGACGAAACCAATCACCATCAGAAAGTTGCGTGCCGATTTGGCGACCCGGACCCCTTGTTCCTGCACCTCCAGTGGCAGCCTGGGCATGGCCAGTTGAAGTTTGTTCTGCACCTGTACCTGAGCGATGTCAGGATCTGTGTCGGGGCTGAACGTCAGTGTGATCGAGGTGCTGCCAAAAGAATCACTGGTCGAGTTGAAGTACAACAACCCGTCCAGGCCGGTCAGCTGCTGCTCAATGACCTGGGTCACCGAATCTTCAACGGTCTGCGCTGAAGCGCCCGGGTAGGTCGCGTTGATCGCGATGGCCGGCGGAGCAATCGGCGGATACTGGGACACCGGCAGATTCATGATCGAAAGCGATCCTGCCAGCATGATGACGATTGCAATGACCCACGCGAAGATGGGTCGATTGATGAAGAAATTAGCCATTGGGGAGAGCCTTCTCAGTGCGGCGTGTCAGCATCCGGAGTTTCGGCATCGGCGATGCGTACTTTCTCGCCCGGTGCGATGTGTTGCAGACCTTCGATCACCACGCGATCGCCGGGATTGAGGCCGTTGGTGACGATCCATGAAGTGCCGGTGGCGCGCTGAAGCTCGAGCGGGCGAGCCTCAATGGTGTTTTCCGAGTTGACCACCATTGCCAGTGGCGTGCCGCGCGGATTGCGACTGACGGCCGCGTGCGGCAGGCTGATCGCATTTTCGGATATGCCCTGATCGATGTGGGCCCGCACATACATGCCGGGCAACAAACGTTGTTGCGGATTGGGGAATACCGCGCGCAACGTTACGGTGCCGGTATCTTGATCGACGGTGACTTCGGAGAACGCGAGCAAACCTTCGTGCGCGTATTCGGTGCCGTCTTCGAAAAGCAGCCGGACCGGCAATTGCCCTTCCGTGTTGCGTTGAATGCGGCCTTCTTCTGCGGCACGGCGCAAATGCATCAATTCAGTGCCGGATTGCGTCAGATCAACGTAAATGGGATCCAGTTGTTGCACGGTGGCCAATGCCTCGGCCTGATTCGCGGTGACCAGGGCGCCGGGTGTGACCGTGGATCGTCCGATGCGGCCATCGATCGGAGAGGTGACCTTGGTGTATTTGAGATTGATCTCGGCGCGTGTGAGCGCGGCGCGGCTGGAGGCCACTTCTGCCTGGGCTTCTTTGTACGCAGTGGCCATGTCGTCGCGCGCCTGGGTGCTGACGGCTTTGATTTTTGCCAGTTCCTCATGTCGCGCTGCACGCACCCGAGCGGCTTCGACACTGGCTTCGGCGCGTGCCAACGCGGCGCGTGCGCTCTCCACCTCGGCGGCATAGGTTTCAGGATTGATCTGATAGAGCAATTCGCCCTGCTGCACCTCGGTGCCCTCGATGAAAGCCCGTTTCTCGATGATGCCGCCTACCTGGGGGCGGATTTCGGCAATCAGATAGGGGGCTGTGCGGCCCGGCAATTGGGTGCTGACCGGAATGTTTTCAGGTTGAATCGTGATGACGGCCACTTCGGGAGCGGGACGCGCTGCATTTTCGTTTTGCTGATCAGATTCTCCGCCGCATGCCGTGAGCAACGCACCGAACGTAAAAGTCATCGCAAGGGCGGCGGTTATTCTTGTAACGGAGGACATAAGTTTCTGCCGAAGAGGGTAGGAAAAGGGCGAGCCTCCTTGTCGGTCAGACAAGGAGGCTCGCTCCGGAATGATCATCTTGCGCTCTAGTTCGAACGTTCATTCTATGTTAGTTTGATGCATCATAGCAAGTGATCGCACCCGCGATGCAACGCATTTTTATGTCTATGCCCCGCAGCCTTTCTTCTGTTTCGAGCGCCGCCTGCTCCCCGCGAGCAGAAATTCGTCGTGCTCAAGTACTTGAAGCCGCGCAAGCCTGTTTTCAGGAGTTCGGGTTTCATGGCGCGAGCATTTCGCGCATTTGTCGTGTCGCCGGGATGAGCCCTGGTCACGTGTATCACTATTTTCGGAACAAGGAAGAAATTGTCGCCGCCATCGTCGAACAGGACGTTGCTCGCATTTTGGATTTTCATGAACGCATGCGCAATGCCGCGAATGTTACGCAAACGTTGCGTGATGTGGTGGCGGAAGGTGTGCACCGCGCGCTTGAGCCGAGCGAGGTGGCGCTTAAACTTGAAATCCTGGCGGAAGCCGCGCGTAATCCACGCGTTGCGGAGCTGGTGCAGGCGGCTGACCGACGCATGCGTGAAAGCCTGGTTGTGACCCTGCGTGCGCTGGGCAGTGAGCGAGAGACTGAAGAACTGTACAACTGCATTGATATCATGGCCGCCATGTTTGACGGCCTGATGACGCGAGGGGTCCGAAATCCCGAAGTGGATGTGGAAAACGTGATCCGTTGCTATCAGAAACGCATGCTCGAACTGTTCGATCTAGACGTGGACCCGGCAGCCTGACAGGTTTCAAAACCGCCGGCCTTGCTCTACACTAGTGCAGTCGCAACGGTGGGACATGGTCGCTCGGATGGTTGATGGATCGTCCGCCGTTGAACAGGCGCCGCTGTGCGGCAGTCTCGGCTCGTATGATGCGGCTTCCCTGAGCGGAGGCCGTTTTTTATGTGCTGTCGCGCGACGCGTACCGGCCGATGGAGTGGTTAATGGATTTCGAAATTCCAGAAACGCTAGCCAATAAGCTGCTTGAACGTATCGACGAAAATACACCGCTCAGCCAGCGTTTGGCCGAGTCCGGAAAGTATCGCGGACGCAGTTTGGTGTCTAGCAGTTTGTTCGAACAGAATGATCTTGACACCTTGCATGGGCTCTGCGAGGACGAAGAAGAACATGCGTTGCGGCTGCAAGTCGCCTCCCTGTCGAACATCCGGCGTCAGCCGCGCGGTGTCGGGGTCGAAGAGTTCGAAGTCTTTGTTCCGGCGCTGGTCGCCTATCTGTTCAAGGATATGCAAGACGGCTGGCTTTACCGTCGTAACCAGGATGGCGTGATGCTGCCCTGGTTGGTCAGCTACGTGCGCGCGATGACGCCTGACCAAGGGGCTCCGTACGTAATCATCGGATTGTTGGCCAATACCATCTGGTCTGCGCTGCGCGATTCCGATGGCGATTCCGAACAGCGTTTCGGCGGCATGACGAACGCGATCGTGATCCACCGCTACGAAATGCGTGGGCAGACCATCCCAGACCTGCTCGCCGAGCGCGGATATTTCAAGGAAACTGAAGCCTTGCAGGCGGAGTATTCCCGCCATGAAAAACGCTTCCTTGAGCTTCAGCCTGCTTTCGGAGCGCAATATTCGTGCAAGCAGGCAATGTTTCTCGCCAACGGTCCGCAAGACGCCGAGTTCATGCGGCTGCCACGCAGCACGGCGGTTAAGTGCGTCAATGACGAAGGCGTGCTCGAACGCAGCTTCGATCTTGCCGCCGACACGACCTTCTGGCGCGAACTGGGCGTGCCGACCGGCTTTGACCGCATTCCGCTGCACTGCTATCTGTACATGTTTCATCTTGAGCTGCATCGTCATGTATGGGTGCATGTACAGAACGTTGAGCCGTACGAATACAAACCGGAGTTGCGCGAAAAGCTGGTCCTGCCGGAATCGCACCGGGATTTGATTGACATCCTCACATCAGATCTTGAAGTGTTTGCCGACGACATTGTCGAAGGCAAATCCGGCGGCACCATCATTTTGTGTCAGGGTGCGCCGGGTCTGGGTAAAACGCTCACCGCCGAAGTCTATTCAGAGGTGGTTGGAAAGCCGCTCTACCGCGTGCATTCGGGTCAGCTCGGCATTACCGCCGCCTCGGTTGAAGCCAACCTATCGACGGTGTTGCAACGCGCTTCGCGCTGGGATGCCATCATGTTGCTTGACGAGGCGGACGTGTACATCCGTCAACGTGACAATGACTTGCAGCACAACGCCATTGTTGCCGAATTCCTGCGCACGCTGGAATACTTCAATGGCCTGTTGTTCATGACCACCAACCGTATTGGTGATGTCGATGACGCGATCCTGTCGCGCTGTATCGCCACCATCAAATACGAAATTCCGCCGCGTGACGCCGCCATTCGTCTGTGGAAAACGCTCTCCGGACAGTTTGGCGTCCAGCTGTCCGATGAACTCGTTGAGCGTCTTGCCGATACGTACAACGAAGCCAGCGGCCGTGACATCAAGGAATTGCTCAAGCTGACCGCGCGGTATTGCGAGAGCAAGAAAATCCCGTTGTCGTTGGAGGCTTTTGCGCTGTGCGCAGTGTTCCGTGGCCTTGCCTAAGGCGCGATTCGGGGCAGATCGGCGAAGCGTTTGATCAAACGCTTCGTTCCGGTTGTCCTGCAGCACCGTGCGACAGCCGGTCCGGTTGAGGCCGGATTCGATCGCCTCGTCCGCGTTCAGACGTGTGCGTGATCAGTTCGGCGTGATCCGCTCGGAAAGGGAAATGGGGCGTGGTTGCCTGATTGAAGTGAAGCGGTTCCGTGGAGCCTTTTCCGCTCAGCGTTGCGTGTTATTCGCGAATCCGACCCGAGCGCCGCAAGCGGCGCAACACCAGCGTGCGATACAACCATGAAAATCCCCCGCGCAGCCCCGGCAAACTGATCAGCCACGCTAGCGGCTTGAGCCGCGGCACGCGCGACATCAACAGAATATACGCATCCAGCTCACGCATGATGCGCCCGTCCGGTGCGCGCACATGCAGTTCACGCAATGCAGCATCCGGGTCGATGCCTTCCGCACGAAGCGTCTCTTCGCGGCCTGTGATGTCCAGCCAGCCGACCTCGCGTGCGGCCTCGCCTGCGAGGCGTTCGTAGTTTTCTCGATCATGCACGCAGCGAGGGCATGCTCCGTCGTAGAAGACGGTAATCGGTTTTTCATCATCACGCATCGCAGTTCTCCGTGAACAGGGTGGTGTGTACTCAAGACATCGAGCCCGCGCAAACGTTGCGATCGGGCTGGATGCGCTGTGGTAGGCAGGATTTCATCGGGGACGTAACGATGTCCGGATGTTTCGTCGGGGCGGTGTCGGCCGATGTACGCGAAAGACCGTCTCGCGAACGATAGAATCCAGGTTTACTTCTGACTTGTTGGCAGCCATGTCTGACTCCATCCGTATCCGCGGCGCGCGCCAGAACAATTTGCGTAACCTGTCGCTTGATTTTCCGCTCAACGCGTTGACGGTGGTGACCGGGGTCTCGGGTTCGGGAAAATCCTCGTTGGTGTTTGACACCCTGTATGCCGAGGGGCAGCGCCGCTACGTCGAGACGTTCTCGCCCTATGCGCGCCAGTTTCTTGACCGCCAGGATCGGCCGCAGGTCGATCGTATCGAAGGCGTGCCACCCGCGATTGCTATCGACCAGACCAATCCGGTGCGTTCTTCGCGCTCGACGGTGGGCACCATGACCGAATTGGCGGACCACTTCAAGCTGCTCTATGCGCGCACCGCGAAATTGCATTGCCGGGGCTGTGGCAAACCGGTGCGGCGCGATGACCCGGAGAGCATTGTGCGATGGCTGGCGCAGCGCACCCAGCACGATGATCCGCGTCTGGTGTTGAGTTTTCCGCTGCCGGTACCGAAAAATTTCACTGAAGCCGAGATTGAGACGTTGCTCTCGGCTCAAGGATATACCCGCATCCAGGCGCGCGAATCGGGTGCGGAAAATGACGTGCTGCACGTGGTGCAAGATCGTTTTCGCTTTTCCAGAGCCGAGCCCGCGCGGGTTGTGGAAGCGATTGAAAGCGCACTGCTACGCGGCAAGGGTCATCTCAGCGTGCATGTGGGGGAGACGGATACCTGGCGCTTTTCCCGCGATCTGCACTGCGCGGATTGCGACATCCATTATTCCGACCCGACGCCGGGATTGTTTTCGTTCAATTCACCCATTGGTGCGTGTGAGACCTGTCGTGGTTTCGGCCGTGTGATCGGTGTGGATTTCGGCCTCGTTGTACCGGATGAATCGAAAACCTTGCGCGAGGGGGCGGTGAAATGCTGGCAATCGAAAAGCTACAAGGAATGCCAGCATGAAATGGAAATGATGGCGCCCCAATACGAGGTACCGCTCGACGTACCATTCCGGGAGCTGACGGAAGAGCAGCGCCGCTGGGTGTTTGAGGGCGATGAGACGTGGAAGAGCTGGCGGTCTTCGTGGCCGAAGAAGTGGTATGGCGTGCGCCGTTTCTTCGGCTGGCTGGAGAGCAAGGCCTACAAGATGCACATCCGGGTATTGCTGTCGCGTTATCGCAGCTATACGGAATGCCCGGCGTGTCACGGCGCGCGGCTCAAGCCGGAGGCACTGTTGTGGAAAATCGATGACCTGTCGATTGACGCACTGATGGCGCAACCGATCTCACGGATACGGACCTTCATCGCCGCGCTCGACTTGCCAAAGCCGTTGGATGAGGCGGCCGAACTGTTGCTTGCAGAGCTTCGCGCCCGGCTCGATTATCTCGACGCGGTGGGGCTAGCGTATCTGACGCTTGACCGTCAGTCGCGCACGCTGTCCGGTGGCGAGGTGCAGCGCATCAACCTGACGACCGCCCTCGGCACGTCGCTCGTCAATACCCTGTTCGTGCTGGATGAGCCGTCCATCGGCCTGCATCCGCGCGACATCGATCGCATTCTCGGCGTGATGACACGTCTGCGCGATGCGGGGAACACCTTGGTGGTGGTGGAACACGACCCGCAGATCATGTTCGCTGCCGACCGTCTGCTCGACCTCGGACCGGGGCCGGGCGAACGCGGCGGTGAGATTGTCGGATACGCCACACCGGCAGAGATTGCGGCCACTCCAGGATCGCTCACCGGCGCGTATCTGGCGGGGAAAAAACGCGTCAATGCGGGTCGTCGGTCGCGACCGGTGCGTGCGGACGGCGCGCATTTGCACCTGCGCGGCGCGCGACTCCACAATCTGCGCGGGGTGGACGTGGCGTTTCCCCTCGGCCATCTGGTATGCGTCTCCGGCGTCTCCGGCTCGGGTAAATCGACATTGATCCAGGACGTGCTGCACCCGGCATTGGCGCGTCATTTTGGCGAAAGCATGCCCTCCGAGCTGTCAGCGACCGCTTTCGATGCACTCGACGGTGCGGAGCAACTGACCGGCGTCGTGCTGGTCGACCAGTCACCGATTGGCAAGAGTGCGCGGTCCACGCCGGTCAGTTTCGTGGGTGCCTGGGACGCCATCCGCAAGCGTTTTGCCGCCCTGCCGGAAGCCAAGTCGCGTGGCTATACGCCGGGAACCTTCAGCTTCAATACCGGTACCGGGCGCTGCCCGACGTGTACCGGATCAGGCTTCGAGCACGTCGAAATGCAGTTTTTGTCCGACGTGTATCTGCGTTGCCCGGATTGCGATGGCCAGCGGTACCGGCCTGAAATTCTGGCGCTCGAATGGCAAGGCAAATCGGTGGCCGAAGTGCTTGCCATGACGGTTTCCGAAGCGCTGGCTTTTTTCGCTGATGAAAAGGAGGTGCAGACCGCGCTCGCTCCGCTTGCGGATGTTGGTCTGGATTATCTGCATCTCGGCCAACCGGTGCCGACGCTGTCGGGCGGCGAGGCGCAGCGTCTCAAGCTCGCGGGCCATCTCGGGCGGGCCGCCAAACGAACGGGAAAAGCGTCCGCCAAGCGCGCCGAGGAGCGTTTGCTGTTCCTGTTCGACGAGCCCACCACAGGTTTGCATTTCGAAGACGTCTCGACCCTCCTCAACGCCTTTGACAAGCTGCTTGATGCCGGTCACGCGCTGGTCGTGATTGAACACAACCTCGACGTCTTGCTTGCCGCTGACTGGATGATCGACCTTGGTCCGGAAGGCGGCGAAGAGGGCGGTGCATTGATCGCTGCGGGCACCCCGCAAACGGTGATGGCGGTGGAGCGCTCACATACCGGTCGGGCGCTGCGCGATTATCTGGTTGCGCTGGAAGCCGTTGGAGGTGCGCCGGCGGCGGAGGCCACGCCGCGTTACCGCGCCCTGCCCGCTCCGGTGATTGGCATTCGCCATGCGCGCGAGCACAACCTGAAAAACATCAGTCTCGATATTCCACGCGACCAGTTTACGGTGATTACCGGCCTGTCCGGCTCGGGCAAATCGACATTGGCCTTTGATATCGTCTTCGGTGAAGGTCAACGCCGCTATCTGGAATCCCTCAACGCCTACGCGCGTCAGTTCGTCCAGCCATCGAGCCGCCCTGACGTTGAGGGGCTGACCGGCATTCCGCCGACCGTCGCCATCGAACAGCGGGTGAGCCGCGGGGGGCGCAAGAGCACGGTCGGTACCTTGACCGAAATCCAACCTTTTTTGCGCTTGCTGTACGTCAAGCTCGGCACCCAGTTTTGTCCGGCCTGCGAAGAGCCTGTTGTGCCACAAAGCTTCGATGCGATCGCGGCGCAGATCGCCCGGGATTTTTCCGGTCAGGCGGTGGAATTTCTTGCGCCGTTGATCGTCAATCGCAAAGGCCTCTACACCGACCTCGCAAAATGGGCGCGGGGCAAAGGTTTTGAGCAATTGCGGGTGGATGGCGAATATTTGCCGACGACGAAATGGCCGCGTCTGGATCGCTATCGGGAACACACCATTGATTTGCCGGTGGGCGTATTGACCGTGAATGCCACGGAGGAGACGCGTCTGCGTGAGCTGCTGGAAAAAACGCTGGAATACGGCAAGGGGGTGGTCAAGGTGCTCGCCCTCGGGCGCGTCGGCGCCGAACCGGCAACCTTCTCTACCCAGCGTGCCTGCCCCGGTTGCGGCGCCAGTTTCACCGAGCCGGATCCGCGCTTGTTTTCGTACAACGCCAAACATGGCTGGTGTCCGAGCTGTTTTGGTACCGGTCTGAAGGTGTCGGGACGCGTTGAAGATCCCAACGAGCTGGATCTGGCCGAGGACGATCATGTCCACGATGAAATCTGCCCGACCTGTGAGGGGGCTCGTCTGAATCCGGTCGCGCGTGCGGTGCGTTTTCGTGATCTGGGCATTCATGAACTGTCATCCCTGGCGGTGGACAAAATTGCCAATTTTTTCGACGAGATCGAACTGTCAGGACGCGAGATAGAGATCGGTCGGGATCTGATTGCCGAGATCGATGGTCGCCTGGATTTTTTGCGCAAGGTCGGCCTGGGCTATCTTGCGCTGGACCGTGCCGCGCCGACGTTGTCCGGCGGTGAGGCGCAGCGCATCCGGCTGGCCGCCCAGCTGGGCTCCAATTTGCGCGGCGTGTGCTACATCCTCGACGAGCCGACCATCGGTTTGCATCCGCGCGACAACCGTTTGTTGCTCGATACACTGGAAGCGCTTCGTGACCGCGGCAATACCCTGCTTGTGGTCGAACACGACGAAGACACCATCCGGCGCGCCGACCACGTCATTGACCTCGGTCCCGGCGTCGGCGTACACGGCGGATGGGTCACCGCTGCGGGGCGGGTGGATGATCTGATGGCGGCGCCGCACTCCACCACCGGGCGTTATCTGCGTACGCCGACTGCGCATCCTTTGAGCGCGCGACGTGCGCTTACGGCGGAACAACCCGTCATCACGCTGCGCGGGGCGAATTTGCACAACCTCAAACAGGTGGATGCGCGCGTTCCGCTGGGTTGCCTGACCGTCGTTACCGGGGTGTCGGGTTCGGGCAAGTCCTCGTTGGTTCGTGACGTGTTGCTGACGAACCTTCAACGTCGGCTGGGCACGCCGCAGGCGACGGGCGGGTCGCCGCGACGTGGCCGACGCGCGAAAACCATTGAAGCGCCCCGCCCCGTAGCCCTCTCGCCAGAAACCGTTGTGGGCGCGGTGGCGATCGAGGGCTGGGAGCAGGTTGGGCGTGTGTTGGAAGTCGACCAGACGCCGATCGGCAAGACGCCGCGTTCCTGTCCGGCAACGTATGTCGGTTTCTGGGACGCAATCCGCCGACTCTTCAGTGAGACCTTTGATGCTCGAACACGGGGCTGGAACGCGTCGCGCTTCTCGTTCAACACGGGTGGGGGACGTTGCGGCGAATGCCTGGGACAGGGCCAGGTGACGGTGGAAATGAATTTCTTGCCCGACGTGAAACTTCCATGTGAGTCGTGCGGCGGAGCACGCTTCAATGCTGAGACGCTGGCGGTGCACTGGCGCGGCAAGTCGATTGCGGAGGTGCTTGCGATGCCGGTGGATGAGGCGGTGGAATTCTTCGCTGCCCACGCTTCGATTGCGCATCCGTTACGGTTGTTGCAGGACGTTGGACTGGGGTATCTGACGCTCGGTCAGCCCAGTCCAACCCTGTCCGGAGGCGAGGCGCAGCGCATCAAGCTGGTGACTGAACTGTCCAAGGTGCGCGGTCGGGCGGGCGCGCCGATCGAAGCGGGCGGGCGTCTTTTGCCGCCTGAAAAACACACGCTGTACGTGCTCGACGAGCCGACTGTTGGTCTGCATATGGCCGACGTTGAGAAACTGCTCCACGTGCTGCATCGGCTCGCCGATACGGGGCACACGGTGCTGGTGATCGAGCACGATCTCGACGTGATGGCCGAAGCGGATTGGTTGATCGACCTTGGCCCGGAAGGCGGTGAGGCCGGGGGCGAGATTGTTGCGCAGGGAACGCTGGAAAGTGTTTTCAGCGCCAAACGGTCGCATACGGCAGGCATGTTGCGGGCGTTTCTCGCGCAGCGTGCGGCCGGAGCGCCTCTTCAGAAAGGCAAGAAAAACGCTCAGTGAGTGGGTGGAGGTGCGAAACGTTCAGTCACGCGTGTCCGCGGGTTCGCCAAGGCGTGAAGGTGTGCCGCGTTGGGGAGAAACGACCTGAAAAGGCTGTTTCGCCCGCAAACGGCGGTTGCTGAAACCGTCTGCGGGCGAAGAGCGCTTATTTCAGGGTGATGGGCATGAAGATGCGGCCGTCACCACGTTGGATCAGCAACGCGAAGCGCTTGTCGGCTTTGTCGATGAGCTGATTCAGGTCGGCGATGCTGGTCACCGGCTGGTTGTTCAACGCGAGGATGATATCGCCGAAGCGCAAACCGGCTTCTTCCGCCGCGCTGGAGATTTTCACGCTTTCGACTACCAGACCTCCGTCTCCCGCCAACTCTTCGGCCTCCTCAGGCTCCAGAGGGCGCACTTTCAGACCGAGCTGTTCAATCGTGGTGCCTTCGGAAGGCTGCGGCTGTCCAGGAACAGCGGCCAGCATCTCGTCCTCGGGTATTTCGTCGAGCGTAGCGCTGATGCGGACTTTTTTACTGTTGCGCCAGACATCGAGCTTGACGCGCGTGCCGGGTCGTTTTTCGCCGATCACACGCGGCAGCTCGACGGATTCATCGATGCGCTTGCCATCGACTCCAATAATGATGTCGCCCGGATGCAGGCCCGCCTTGGCCGCTGCGGAATCCGGTTCAATGCGTGACACCAGTGCTCCGTACGTGCTGTCCAGGCCGAAGTTCTCGGCGAGGTCGTCATCGACGGGCTGGATCAGCACGCCGAGACGCCCGCGTTGAACACGCCCGTGTTCGACGAGCTGGTCCTTCACACCCAGTGCGACGTCAATTGGAATTGCGAACGAGATGCCCATGAAGCCGCCCGAACGGGAATAGATCTGTGAATTGATGCCGATCACTTCGCCGGCGAGGTTAAACAATGGGCCCCCCGAATTCCCGGGGTTGATCGCCACGTCGGTCTGGATGAAAGGGACGTAGGTTTCACTGGGCAGGCGACGCGCTTTGGCTGAAACGATGCCGGCCGTTACAGAGGATTCAAATCCGAATGGCGAGCCGACGGCGACCACCCATTCCCCCACCCGAGTGTTGTCGGGATCTCCCGCCTTTACGGTGGGCAGTCCTTCAGTGTCGATTTTCAACACCGCGATATCGGTTCGTGGATCGACCCCAACCACCTTGGCCTTGAATTCCCGTCGGTCAATCAGGCGCACCGTGACTTCGGTGTTGGTGCCGCGCTCGCTGACGACGTGAGCATTCGTCAGGACGTAACCGTCTTCGCTGATAATGAAACCCGAGCCAACACCGCGGCTGGTTTGCGGCCCCTGCGGGAAGTCCGGCATCGGCATCCCGAAACGACGCAACAGATCAAACATCGGATCATTCGGAATGCCCGACTCGGCCTGATAATGCCGTACGACGCTGATATTGACGACAGCGGGGGAAACCGCCTCGGCCAGATCGCCGAAATCCGGCAGACCATACTGGTTGGGTTTGACCAGTGCCGGTTCTTCTGCAGCAACGGTGTGAGGCACCGTAACGGCAAAAACTGCGCAAAGTGCGATGAGCACGGCGAATACGCCGCGGGAGGAAGTGTTTCTCATGAATCCGTTTCCTTTCGCGTAAGGAGTCATAGTGTAAAACGTGTTCGATTTGCTGGGTGCATGAAGCGTGATCCGACGGCGAACGGGTAGACGTTCTCGATGCACTAATGTTCCCGGCATGACCGGATGCGACGTATTCTGACGTATGCTTGGGAGGTGTTCTCATTGCCCCAGTCAATCGGGATGCTTGCTTGAATCTGTTCTGGAGTGCTGACTATGACGCTAACCGATTTGCGCTATCTCGTCGCGCTTGCCCGTGAACGCCATTTCGGACGCGCGGCGGAGAGCTGTCACGTCAGCCAGCCGACATTGTCGGTGGCGGTGAAAAAGGTCGAAGAAGAGCTGGGGGTTCAACTGTTCGAACGCAGCGCCACAGAGGTCAAGATTACCTTGGTCGGGCGCGACATTGTTGAACAGGCCGAAAAGGTCTTGTTTGAAGCCGCGCAGATCCCGGAAATTGCCGCCTCGGGCAAGGACCCGCTGACCGGCCCGCTCAAGGCCGGGGTGATCTACACCATCGGCCCGTATCTTTTGCCTCGCCTGATTCCGTTGATGCGTCAGCATGCGCCGCGCATGCCATTGATGATCCGGGAAAATTTCACGTCTGTTCTGCTGGACCAGCTCAAGAAAGGAGAGCTCGACGTCGTCATTCTCGCGTTGCCGATCAATGAGGCGAGCGTGGTGGCTCAGCCGCTCTACGACGAACCGTTCCGGGTGTTGATGCCGAGCGATCATGCGTGGACCGAACGGAGCGAAATCAATACCGAATTGCTCGCCGAAGAACAGCTGTTGTTGCTCAGTACCGGCAACTGTTTCCGGGATCAGGTGCTGGAAGCATGCCCCCAATGCAGCCACTCTGGTGGTTTGCAAAGTGCGCTGGAAGGCAGCTCGCTGGAAACGATTCGCCACATGGTCGCGTCCGGGCTGGGCGTAACGGTGCTCCCCAGTTCGGCGGCAGATACCCTGCCGGAAAAGAACCATTTGGTTGCTACACGTCCTTTCGCCGCACCCGAACCGATGCGTCGCGTAGCACTTGCCTGGCGCGTGACCTATCCGCGCAGCGGCGCGATCGATGTGTTGCGTCGGGCCATTTTCGAAGCCCGTCTGCCAGGGGTGAAGCCAGTGGGGCGGCAGACTCCCGTCACCGCTGAAGAACTGGCATGAAGTCTTGAAAAATGGCGAAATACCGCCATATTCTTAGGGTCGCAGGGGATCCCTGTGATCCTGCATCCAGCTGAAACGTGGAGGAAAGCAGCATGAAAATCGATATCGGTATCACTGAGAAAAACCGTAACAAGATTGCGGACGGATTGTCTCGCGTGCTGGCGGATAGCTACACGCTGTACCTGACGACACACAACTTCCACTGGAACGTTACCGGGCCGATGTTCAACACGCTGCATCTGATGTTTGAGGAGCAGTATACGGAGCTCGCCGCCGCTGTGGATGAAATCGCGGAGCGCATCCGTTCGCTCGGCTTCCCGGCCCCCGGCACCTATTCCGAATTCTCCAAGCTCAGCAGCCTGGCGGAACCGGAGAGCGGACTTTCTGCCGAGGATATGGTCCGCCACCTGGTAAAGGGGCAGGAGGCGGTGATCAAGACCGCTCGCGACTTGCTGCCGTTGGTCGATGAGGTCAACGATGAGCCAAGCGCCGATCTGCTGACCCAGCGCATGCAAGTACATGAAAAAACGGCCTGGATGTTGCGTAGCCTGCTGGAAAAATAAAACCTCCGGTCAGAAAGCCGGAGGTTCGGTTGGCGCGCTACCCGCATGTGGCGCGCTGGCTTTGGAGGCGTGATCGTTCGGCTGTGTGCCGGAGGATCACGCCTTTTCCGTCACGCTTTTTCCGTGCGTTTTTTGGGCGACTTTTTGGCTCCGTCGCCGGCGTCTGTTTTCGCAGCGGCCTTGGGCTTTCGCGGTTCGAACTCAAAACCGACCTTGCCGTCTTTGCCGCGTGCGAGAAAAGCCGAAAACTTGCGGCGTGTGCGGGCCGAAACAAAGCCTCTGAGCAGATCGGTCTTCCCTTCAGCGAGCAGTTTTTCCATCTGTTCGCGTTCGACCGGTTGTTGCAGGATGATTTTTCCGGAGCGGAAATCACATTTCTTTTCCGGTCCAACGGCCTTCTCGCACACATAGGACATGCCGTGTTCGAACACTTTTTCACCGCACTTCGGGCACGGCCCGAGTGATTTTTGGTCAGAGAAATCGGGGGCGACTTCTTCCTCGCCCTCTTTCGGCTGACCGAAATCGAATTCCGGTTGCTTGTCCTCATTGAGGCGGATTTCGGCGTTGAATGGGCGTCCCATCTTGCTGCGGAAGCCCAACAGCGGGCCGACCCGTCCAGTGCTCAGAAGCGTTTCGATCTCATCGATTTCGAACTGACGACTGGCGACGATTTTCCAGGTGCTCCAGTCACACGCGCGGCAGGCAAACTTCTTGTAGTTTTCACGCACTTCGCCGCCACAGCGTGGGCACGGTGTCTTGAGCGTCACGAAGTCGCCCGGCACGGTGTCGGATTCATACTGTTTGGCTTTTTCGACCATGTCGCGCGCCATGTTGGCGATTTCGCTCATGAAGTCTTCGCGCGACAGTTCGCCGCGTTCCATGCGCGCGAGCTTGTGCTCCCAGCCGCCGGTCAGCTCTGGCGAGGTCAGTGCGTTGACGCCGAGGCCGGTCAGCAAGGTGATCAATGAAAATGCCTTGGCGGTCGGGATCAGCTCGCGGCCTTCGCGGAGCAGGTAGTGTTCGCTGATCAGGCCTTCAATGGTCTGGGCGCGAGTGGCCGGGGTGCCCAGACCGCGTTCGCTCATTGCGGCGCGCAACTCTTCATCGTCGACCATCTTGCCCGCGCCTTCCATCGCAGACAGCAGGGTGGCTTCGTTGTAGCGTGCGGGCGGTTTGGTTTGCAAGGCCTTGACGACGATCTCGTCGGTGGTGACGCGTTCGCCTTGCTCGACCGGCACCAGGTTGCCGTCGTCGCCCGCGGCTTCCTTGCCATACACCGTGAGGAAGCCTGGCTTGACCAGCACCTTGCCTTCGGTTTTGAAGGCGTGTTGGGCCACCCGCGTGATGCGCGTCGTGATACGGAATTCGGCGGACGGATAAAACACCGCCAGGAAACGTCGCACAACCAGGTCGTAGAGCTTTTGTTCCGGCTCCGACAGACTCTTCGGTGCGGCGCCGGTGGGAATGATCGCGAAGTGGTCGGAAATCTTGGCGTTATTGAAAATGCGTTTGTTGGGACGCACCCAGTCGTTGCCGAGAATGTCTTGTGCATACGACGAATAATCCGCAGGCAGTTCGCCGATGACGTCTCGCACGGTGGGCAGATAGTCTTCTGGCAGGGCGCGTGAATCAGTACGCGGATAGGTCAGGACCTTATGGCGTTCGTACAGCGCTTGTGCAATCTGCAGCGTGGCCCGGGCGGAAAACCCGAAACGACCGTTGGCTTCACGTTGCAGGCTGGTGAGGTCGAACAGCAACGGTGCGGTCTGGGTCGAGGGCTTGGATTCTTCACTGACCTCGCCGGGTTGGCCTGCGCATTCGTCATGAATTGCTTGTGCGCGGGCTTCATCCCACAGACGAAAAGCCGTGGCGTGTTCGTCGTCCGCAGATTTGCGGAAGGTTTCGTCGAACCAGCGTCCCGCGTAGCTGCCATGGGCGCAGCCGAAATCGGCTTCGAGCTCCCAGTAATCGCGTGACTTGAATGCGCGGATGCGTTTTTCGCGCTCGACCACAATGGCGAGCGTCGGCGTCTGCACGCGTCCGACTGTTGTTAGGTGAAAGCCGCCGCTCTTGGAGTTGAAGGCGGTCATCGCCCGGGTGCCATTGATGCCGATCAGCCAGTCCGACTCCGCGCGACAGATCGCGGCCTGACGCAAACCTTCAACGTCGCTGGCGCTACGCAGTTCTTCGAAGCCTTGCCGGATCGCAGCAGTCGTCATCGACTGCAACCACAGCCTGCGAATGGGTTTTTTGGTCTTCGAATGTTCGACGATGAAGTTGAAAATCAACTCCCCCTCGCGTCCCGCATCGCAGGCATTGATCAGTCCGTCAATATCCTTACGTTTGATCAAGCGGGTCAGCAGTTTGAGACGATCGTGAGTCTTGGGGATCGGTTTCAGCGTGAAATGCGGAGGGATCACCGGAAGATGTGTGAATGTCCACTTCCCTCGCTTGACTTCGAATTCCTCCGGGATGGCCAGTTCGAGCAGGTGGCCGATCGCGGAAGTCAGGACATAGTCATCCGACTCGAAATAGTCCTTTTCGCGCTTGAAACCGCCAAGGGCACGGGAAATGTCCTGCGCGACAGATGGTTTCTCTGCGATGATCAGTTGCTTGCTCATGCCGTAAGAATTCCGTGGAAGCGATAAAGCTGCCATTTAAAGGTAGAGGGGCGCTGCGGCAACGAGGCCTGTGCGGCGCATGATAAGCAGCCCTGCCGGACGCATGCAAGGGCGTGTTCCAGGCGCTCTTGCGAAGAGCACGCATCGATCTAGTTGGGAAGTGTGTCCCAATCGTCTTCGACCGCGGCAGCCAGCAGTTCATCGAGAATCAGGATATCGAGCGAACTGTCTTTCTGCCAGAGCACCATCAGCACGATGATTTTGAGACGACGCACGGTAATGCTGAAACCTTCGAGCGCCAAGGCGCGGTCGATCACCAGTTCGCGGGTGGCCGGGTCGAGTGCCCCGCTCGTTTCGAGAAAAGCCAGAAATCCGCGACACCTGACATCGAGTCGTGCCTGCTCGCTGGTCGCATAAAAACGCATCGAGTCGGTGCGCGGCGCGTCGGGGGCCGGTTGGGTGGTTACCTCGCGCAGTTCGCGCAGCCACTCGATGGCTTCGGAAATTTCCTCATCGTCAAAACCGGCCTCGGCAAGCGTGCCGGCGAGTAAATCGCCGCTTGTCCAGGATTCAGGGTGGAGATCGTTTTCGAACAGATAGACGAGGATGTCGAACATGGAGTACTGAGTGATGAATCAAAGGCGCTGGTAGCGGTTACCGGGAAGACAGGCAATGCGACCGCGAAGTTCCAGCGCGAGCAGGATGGCGTAGAGCGCATCGACCGTCAAGCCGCAACGTTCCGAGAGGGTGTCGATATCGACCGGATCGTACGCCATTGCGTGGAGCACTTGCGCGCTTTGCGGATCCTCTTCGGCGGGTGGGTCGTTCGCTTCCTGCGGGGCTGCGGGATGCTCCCAGCGCAGTTCTTCGAGCACATCGGCGGCGGTTTCGACGAGTTTTGCGCCATCGCGGATCAGACGGTGGCAACCGCGCGACAGGGGCGAATGAATCGAACCGGGAATCGCCAAGACTTCGCGCCCATTCTCGGCGGCCAGCCGCGCGGTGATCAACGAACCGCTCTGGGGCGCCGCCTCGACAACCAGAACGCCGTGCGCCAGACCGGCAATGATGCGGTTGCGGCGCGGGAAATTGGCCGCGAGTGGCGGTGTGCCGATCGGCAGTTCACTGAGAATCGCGCCCTGCGCGACAATCTCGTGCGCGAGAGTGCGATGACGAGCAGGATAGACACGATCGGCCCCCGTGCCGATCACCGCGACAGTCGGGCCACCGGCTTCGAGCGCGCCCTTGTGCGCGGCGGCGTCAATGCCCAGCGCCAGTCCGCTGACAATGGTCAGGCCGGATTCGGTCAGCGTGCGGGCGAAGGTTTGGGCATTGACCATGCCGGGGGTGGTGGCCGAACGCGCTCCGACAATCGCGAGCATGCGGCGACCGAGCGCGGCGGGTTGGCCGATCAGATACAGTAGAGTAGGTGGATCCGGTATTTCGAGCAGCGGTGCCGGGTAATCGGTATCGGCAAGGGTCACCAGGTGATGGTGTGGCGCCTCGAGCCAGGTCAATGTTTTATCGAGCAGAGCGGGATCGGGGCCCTTGAGCAGCAAGTCTGCATGCTTGCCACCCAGTAGGCTGGCGAGCGTTGTGCGGGAAGCGCCCAGTACGTGATCCGGCGGGCCGAGAGCGGATAACAGCGCGCGCTGGGCGGTCGGGCCGACGCCGGGAACCAGCGTCAGTCGCAGCCATGCCTCGAAGTCCTGGGTAGGGGTTGCCACCGCCTTCAATCAAGGTTTGCGGACGAGATCGCCGAGGGTGACCTGGCCGTCGACGTCCATCACCAAGGCGTAGGCGACACGGTTGAACACGCGGAATACGAAGGCTACGCCGTAACGTTGATCGGGCAGGTCGAAACGTTCCTTTTTGCCGTCACCGTCGTAGGTGGCGATGCCGCGTTCGCGATGCAAGGCCAATACGTGGCCCACCTCGAGTCCGTCGTTGGCGCCGATGTTGAGGGTTACCACGTGATGGCGGCCGGTTTCGTGCACACCATCATGCAGTGCAATCAAACGCCCCTCGATGTCGGATTCCGGCGCATGCGGCATGTAGGTCAGTACGCGCGGATCTTCGTTGCGCAGGAGGCGGTCGCCCGGACTGACTTCCTCCTCGGCGGATATGATCTGCAGGGTTGCAGGCACTTCGAGTACGCGTTCATTGCCTTGCTCGTTGTCGGCCGGGACGGGCGGCTCGCCCTTTTTGAGCAAGCGCGCCAGACCGAGATACTGGGCCTCCCAGGCAAGGGTTTCCTGGGTGACCGGGTCAATGATCGGCTGCGCCTTGCGCACTATTTGCCAGGTGTCGCCGTCCGATGCCAACGATTTGGCGAAGATGGCGTCTCCGTTGCCCGAGATCACGCGCTGATTTTCGGTCGCGACGATGGTTCCGGCTTCGTTCATGTCCTCTTCTTCGAAGACCAGCGGACGCGTCAGGAAGGGTTCGATGTCGGCCATCGGGATGCTCGGAATGGCCGCGTCGAGCGATTCCGAATACACCTTCGGAGTGAGTTTTCCGTCGCCAATGCGACGCCCGATCGACAGATACGGGCCGCTGCGATCGAGTACGATCACTTGGCCGGGATAGATCAGATGCGGGTTGCGGATCTGGTCACGGTTGACGCGCCACACTTCCGGCCAGCGCCAGGGTTGTTGGAGGAAGCGCCCCGAAATGCCCCATAGCGTGTCACCACGCTTTACGGTGTAGGTGTCGGGCGCGTTCGGGGCCAGGGTGGCCGGCGCGGAAAGGACCAGAGCCGGACTGAGGGTGACGGCGGCGCACAGCAGAAGGAATATAATGCGGATCATCTTGGTTCCGTGATAGGCGGAGGGGCGTAGGCAAGAAACCTTGGCGGTTTTTCGCTGTCTACTCCTAGGTCTCATTCTTCGATGCGTGCCGGTTACGCCACCGGCATGTTCTTGAGGCTCCACGGATTCTGCACACAAATTTTGTTACTGGGCAAGATCGATATGGCTTTGCTACCTATTTTGCGTTACCCCGACGAGCGTTTGCACAAAATTGCGAAGCCTGTCGAGGTGGTTGATGACAAGCTCCGCAAGCTTGTGGAAGACATGGCGGAAACCATGTACGAGGCGCCCGGTATCGGGTTGGCGGCGACGCAGGTCAATGTTCACAAACGGGTCATCGTGATCGACGTGAGCGAGGATCAAACGGACCTGAAGGTCCTGATCAACCCCGAAATTCTCGAGCGCTCCGGCGAACAGGTATGCGAAGAAGGCTGCCTGTCGGTGCCCGGCGTATACGAGCGGGTGGTGCGCGCTGCGGAGGTCCGCGTAACAGCGCTGAATGAGCAGGGAGAGCGCTTCGAGCTGGAGGCAGACGGCCTCCTCGCGGTGTGTATACAGCATGAAATCGATCACCTTGACGGCAAGGTTTTTATTGAACGTTTGTCGCAATTGAAGTTCAGCCGCATCAAGAACAAACTGGCTAAACGCATGCGAGCCACGGCGTGAGTCGAAACGGCTTGCGAGTGGCTTTTGCGGGTACGCCGGTATTCGCTGCGGAAGCCTTGCGTGCGATCCTCGCAGCGGGCTTTGAAGTGCCCCTGGTGATGACCCAGCCCGACCGTCCGGCCGGGCGTGGTATGAAACTGACACCCAGTCCGGTCAAACGCGTTGCGCTTGATGCGAGGATTGCCGTCGACCAGCCGGAAAAACTGCGCACGCCGGAACAGCGCGCCACCTTGGCAGCCTGTGCGCCGGATGTTCTGGTGGTGGCCGCCTACGGTTTGATCCTGCCACGCGAAGC
>Ga0209075_1001401_pt1 | contig 22593 bp, 20 predicted proteins | sample Stecom2011_FD_187523 | JGI IMG/M metagenome (GOLD analysis project Ga0209075, IMG submission 187523) | Agricultural soil microbial communities from Utah to study Nitrogen management - Steer compost 2011 (SPAdes) (version 2) | ecosystem: Environmental > Terrestrial > Soil > Agricultural land...
TATACTTCGCTATATTTTTTTGTTTTCAAATTCACGCACAAGTCGGAATTGGAACAACAACACCCCATGATAGCTCCATTTTAGATGTGGAATCTACCGACAAAGGAATATTGATTCCGCGGCTTACAACTGCTCAGCGAGATCCTGGCATAGCTGTTCCAGGCACGGGTCTTTTGGTGTATGATACAGATACAAGCTCATTTTGGTATTATGACGGTACAAATTGGATCGAATTAAAAACCGATTTTGAGGGCTGGTTGTTAGAAGGGAATACTGGAACCAATCCCACAACAAACTTTGTTGGAACTACAGATAACCAACCTTTAAACTTTAGGGTGAACAATATACGAGCTGGGCATATTTCGGAAGACAATCTCTTTTTTGGAATGTCAAGTGGGGTTGCAGTAAATCATAATGGTTTTCATAATACTGTGGTTGGTCATGAGGCATTGGTAACAAATATTAATGGAGAACGGAATACCGCTTTAGGGTATCAAACATTACACACTACTAACGGACCTAATGCCAGTGATAATGTGGCCATCGGCTATCGAGCATTATACACTAACACAGTGGGCATTGGCAATACTGCTAATGGATCAGAAGCACTTTTCACAAATGATAGAGGAGATTACAATGTGGCCAATGGCTACCAAGCATTATATAGTAACACAACTGGCAATAATAATGTGGCGAACGGTTATCAATCCCTTTATAGAAATACTGGGGGAGAGTATAATGTCGCTAGTGGTTATCAAGCACTTTATTATAATACAATTGGATCTAATAATATTGCAAATGGACCTGGAGCATTGTATTCTAATACAACGGGTACCAATAATGTAGCTAATGGACTTAACGCGCTTTACAATAATGTAGGTGGTGGTAATAATGTGGCTAATGGTTATCAAGCACTATATAATAATGTAGATGGTGGTAATAATGTAGCTAGTGGATCCAATGCACTATATAGTAATACAAAAGGAATCGGTAATACGGCGTACGGAAGCTTTTCACTGGCATCAAATACTGAAGGTGACTATAATGTATCTAATGGATATCAATCACTACAATATAATACTATAGGTAAGAGCAACGTGGGGATTGGATATCGTACACTTAATCAAAATACTATTGGTGAATATAACGTAGGTATTGGATTTGATGCACTACAAAAGAATACTATAGGAACTCGAAATACAGCTATTGGAGGAGGATCGTTAAAAGAGAATTTGGGAGGGTATAATGTAGCTGTTGGGCATGCAACACTTTCAGAAAATATAACTGGAACTCATAACACTGCTGTGGGAGCTGATGCAGGCGTTACTTCTCCAAATTTGACTTATACTATAGCTTTAGGTTATGTTGCTAAAGCTGGAGCTGATAATGCCATCGCCATCGGTAATGGTTCTCAGGCATTTGGTGTGAGATCCACAGCACTAGGAAATACTACTCGAGCTCACTATGATAATTCAACTGCTATAGGTAATGGAGCTATAGCTACTGCAAACAACACAATAAGAATAGGAAATGCTCAAATAGAAACTATTGGAGGACAAGTTGTATGGACAGCCACTTCCGACGCCCGTTTTAAATATCAAGTTGAAAATAATGTGCCTGGTCTTGAATTTATAACCAAACTAAAGCCAGCTACTTATTATATGGACAATGATAAGTTAGATGAGTTTTCTAAAACAGGAAATATTAGGGATGCTTGGTCAGAAACCGAAGGAAAGATTAGACAAACAGGTTTCCTTGCCCAAGAAGTAGAGCAGGTTGCCCAGGAAATTGGGTATGAGTTCGACGGCGTAAACAAACCCCAAAACGATAGAGACAACTACACCCTTGCGTATAGTACGTTTGTCGTGCCCTTAGTGCAAGCCGTTCAGGAGCAGCAAGCACTCATTGAAAATCAGAACGCACGAATTGCAGAACTCGAGGCACAACGAAAAGAACTGGTCGAGCTTATAGAAAACCAACAAGAAAACCAAAAGCAATTGGTGGAAGTAATAGATAATCAACAAGCGCAAATAGAATCCATCAACCAGCGATTAGATACGTTCTTTTTGGCAGATAAAGATTAATAATGTGCCCTGAAAAATCAAAACTTCTACCGTTTTGCTAATCAGTTAAATTATAACAGGAGACGATATTCTCCCCAAAAAATAGGAAAACCCTTTCAGACGTATTGAAAGGGTTTTCTTTATGTAAGTATCAATTTCTCAGCTAAAAGACTACATCAACGTCTTTAAAAAATCTTTAAAATCCTGTCGATTGTAATCTGCTGTTCCCGTGTGTTTAAATGCAAGATTTCCTTCAGCATCGATAATGTAGGTCGTGGGGATGCTTCGGGTGTTGTACATGGCGGGAATCGGTCCGTCGAGTTCGTAAACATCAAATCCAAAGTTGTTACGCTCTTTATAATCGATGGCTTTTTGAAAGTTCCTGTCAAACGAAACCATTAATACTTCAAATTTATCTAAGTCGATATCATTATACATCGCTTCTATACTCGGCATTTCTGCAATACACGGCGGACACCAGGTTGCCCAGAAATTAATAAAAATTACTTTTCCTTTATAATCTGCCAAGGAGACAGTTTTGCCTTTAGCGTTTTTCAACGTCATGCTAAAGTCGGCTTTTGTCTTTTTAACATCAGCAGTTTCAACATCAGCAGTTTCCGCAGTTTCGGTTTTGGTTTCTGATTCAACAGACGCAGTCACTGAGGCGATGTCTTTTGTTTTGTCCGACGATGTATTGCGAATTCCAAAGTGGTAAATTCCAAATAATATAAGGGCAAAAGCACCGATCTCGGCGATACGTTTGATATGTTTTTTATTCATTTTATTACAGTTTAATAGTGTCGTTATATTTTTTTTGAATCCGTTTTTCAGATTATAAGTGCAAGGCTTTATAACCTTGTTGTTGCAGCTGGAGCGAATGCAAAAATACATTGCCAACGATTTCAAATTCCTTCGGAATAGCATCTCGGTCTATCCCTAAACGATTGATAGACATTTCGCAAACTGCCAATTCAATTTTATGTTTACTGGCTCGGTCTATAAAATCTCTCATTTTCGGTTGGGTCACTTCAGCTACTTGTCTTCCAAAGAAAACAACTCTAAAATGTCCGTCCCGAACATCCGAAGCTCCTGTCTCTATAATCGGATCTAAAAATTCTAAATCCGAAGATAAAATGACGAAGTCGGTTGTGTGGGTTCCTTGTTGTTGTGCCCAAGCCCCGATGCTGAGGACCATCATGGTATAAAAAAGTAGGTTTTTCATAATACTGTTTTTATAAATTGTTTTTAAAGTGACAGGCTGATGTAACCTTGCTTCTGAAGTTCTAAGTTGAACTGAATTCCGTTTTCAATAACCTTGATTCCTTCCGGCAACTTTTCTTCTTTTATTCCAAGTTTATTGAGAGAAAAACCACAGCCCATAAGGTGTACACCTATACGATGTGCATCTTTTGTGTAGTTTTCCATCGTTTCTGGATCAGCCAAATCCTTGACTGCTTTGCCACATACAATCACATAAAACGCTTCAAACTGCCGTCCGTTTTCTTTCGAAAGATCTTCCGCAGCCATAAGAATGGGTTTTAGTTGTTGAATGTTTCGGGTTAATACCACATAGTCATAGGTGTGATTTGATTCTGCGGCTTCAGGATTCGCAGTAGCTTTTGGTTGAGCTTGGCCAGAGATGAACACAAGCGCTAAGATTAGGGATGAAAAGAATGTTTTCATGGTGTTGCTTTTTATTTTTTTAATTTCGAATGTAAAAAATAGTAACTGTAGGTGTTTAAACGCACTAGTAAACAGTGCCTCTAAAATAGTAATTCGTGCTGCTTATAGCGGCTACAGTTGGTGTTTTTTAATATGGATTATTGAATAGTTCTGCACAGGTATTTTCCAATCCCTAACGCAATGAACTTTGTTGATGCGGATGGAAACCCTATCAGAAACGGGTGGATGTAGGTTTCATTTAAGCCCGAGGGGGTAGGAGGTGTCGGTCTAAAAAGATGTTGAGGTGTAAGGAATCGCTAAATGTGTATTCCTTGAAATTGTCTTTCACGGAAAAGAGAGCCAGTGCCGGACTCTTAAAGTCGAAAACCGTGGTGCAAACCGCCGTAATTTCAACAATTTGATCTATGGCAAAGGTTGAAAATTCTAAATCATTTTCGGTATTCGCCGCATTCGATTTTTTACAGAACGGGTTCACGAGGCTAATGTCTTCTCCAGACATAAAACTCAGAGCCTGCAAGGTATGAACAGAAAAAATATTCATCAAGAACAATCCTGCCAGCATCATCGCTATGTTTCGCTTCTGTTTCATTGGAAAACAAAGCTACTAATTAATAATTTATTGGAAGTGACCGAAGTTACATTAACGAAATTTTGTGATTCAGGATAGCAACTGGAATCGAGAATAGAAGTTGAGATAGGTATAAATGAAACTGAGGATTTCACTATAAAATCGAGTAAATATCTTCGGGTTCCGAATGAATTTCTAAGCGATATTTCTTTTAGTGAAAAAACTAATAGTGTTTCAACTACCGTGGGTTCACGTAAGCCTTGAGCTTGGCAAATGAGAAGACTTAGGAAAATATGCGAAAACGAAGTACTCATGTAGTTTTGCTGAACGAGGCTAAAAAATAGTCGGGCGGTGATGTTTTTTATTAGAGCATAAAACGGTAAGATTTATAATGTAGAACGGTTTGAGGCATGGTGTTTGGCCCGTCGAAACCTTGCACGGAAACGGAGCTTATCATTTCTTCATTTTGATTGCCTCTAATTCAGGACAATTATTTTTTTGGATTTTTTATCCTCTTGCTATGTAATCTAAGTTACAGTACAACCCTTTCTATTTTTTTAGCTTTGTCTCACAACAATAAGAAATTTATAAATCGACACGCTATGAGCTATTATATCAGTACAACATTAAAAGACACCACCTTTGCAGACGCCATCGATAAAACCGTGGCTGCACTGAAAGAAGAAGGATTTGGTGTGTTGTCGGAAATCGATATTCAAACGACATTGAAAAATAAACTGGATGTCGATTTTTACAATTACACCATTTTAGGAGCTTGTAATCCAGGTTTGGCGCACCGTGCACTACAGGCTGAAAATAAAATTGGAACCATGTTGCCGTGCAATGTGATTGTTCAGGAACGCAAAGCTGGCGAAATAGAAATATCGGCTGTAGATCCTGCAGCATCTATGATGGCAGTAGAAAACGATTCGTTGGCAGAACTTGCCAAGGAAGTTCAAAAGAAATTAACCAAAGTGATTCAAAATATTTAAGGGTGATTTCAGTAGGCTTCTAAGTTACATGAAGATTGGTTTATTTTGGTTGATTAAGGCACTCGAGAGGGTGCCTTTTTTATAATGACATGCTAAAGCTGAGGAATGAGTATTTAAGTAGGCTAATCGTTAGGAAGTTTGGGTTTAAGGCAGCTTAAAATGTGATGTTTTTATAATGTCGAATAGTATTTTTGTTGAAGACAATGAATTAAGAGAAAAAATCCAAATTAGGATCTAAAAATATTTTTTCAGATTCATTATTTGATTTATATTTATTTGTTAAATCCCCATAAATTTAAATATAATGTAAGTTTAACTTTGGATTTAGGAACATTATGGAAAGTGACAGTCACGAAATTACCGTGCTATTACGCAAGCATCAGGCTGGCAGCGAAGAAGTAGTGGATAAACTTATGCCACTTATTTATGAGCAACTTAAATTAATGGCTCATCAATTCATGATTCGTGAAAACAGTGATAACACCTTAAACACTACGGGGCTTGTTCATGAAGCCTATTTGAGGATGTTGAAACAAAATGCCGAATATCAAAACCGCTCCCATTTTTACGCCATTGTCGCTACAACGATGCGACGGATTCTCCTTGAAGCGGTACGTTCTAAAAAAGCCCAAAAACGTGGCGATGGTGCTCACAAAGTGCCGCTCGAAGAACACTTTATGATTTCTGAAGAAGATGCAGACCAACTAATATCTATTGATGCCGCCCTAAACCGTCTTCAAACGATAGATGAACGCTTGGCGCAAATTGTCGAACTTCGTTATTTTGGTGGGATGAAGACAAAAGAAATTGCAATCGCGATTGATTGTTCAGAATCTACAGTAAAACGGGGTTGGCAAACAGCAAAAGCTTGGCTTTTTGAATATCTAAAGGGAAAATAGTCGAGGCGGCATGGAAAAAGAAAAGTGGGAAAACATAAAAAATCATTACAATTTTCTATTAGACTTGTCCGAGTCGGCTAGAGAAGACTACCTGACCAAGGTGGAAGATAAAGATGCTGATTTAGCCAAACGGCTACGCAGCATGCTTTTAGCTGACCATGAGGACGAAACCTTTTTAAACAGACCTGCTTTATCCAAGCTAAAAGATATTCAAGAACCCGATTATTTTGTCGGCAAAGAAATCGACCGCTATAAACTCATGTACCTCATTGGCGTGGGAGGCATGGGAAATGTGTATTTAGCCGAAAGAACCGACTTGGAAGCCCATCAGCAGGTGGTGGTAAAAATAATGAATACGGGCTATCTCTCTCATTCTTTGAGACAACGCTTTGATTTGGAGCGAAAGATTTTGTCGCGATTAAATCATCCACACATCACACGAATTTACGACGGAGGCATTACAGAACAAGGACTGCCCTATATCGTGATGGAGTATATAGACGGCAAACCGTTGATGGAATATATTACCGATAATAAGTTGGGCGTCGATGAGCGCATTGAGCTGTTTCTAGACATGGCGAGTGCGGTTTCCTATGCGCACCAAAACTTTATCATGCACTGCGACCTCAAACCTGCCAACATTTTGGTGACCAATCACGGAATTGTAAAGGTAATTGATTTTGGGATTGCAAAAATATTGGAGCGCGAAGATGATAACCTTAAAAATCAGATAATTCATACAGGGGTAATCCCCTTGACACCAGCATATGCTAGCCCAGAACAACTCACTAGAAAACCATTGACGATTGCCACAGATATTTACTCTTTAGGCGTGGTTTTATATGAAATGTTGACCCATAACAAACCTTTCCCAATAAGTAAAAACACCGACTATTCTACCGTAGAAAAGTGGATTACAGAACGCGACCCTTTAAAACCTAGCAACAGCATTTCACCCGAAATCGAATCAATTGCAAACTTAAAAACTTGGCGGAAAAAGCTACGCGGTGATTTAGACAATATCATTCTCAAAACCTTAAAGAAAAATCCACAAGATCGTTACATCAGTGTCGAGCATTTAAAAGACGACATCAATCGGTATAAAGAGAATTATCCTGTTGTTGCAAGACCGTATAGTTTAAAATACCGATTTAAGAAATATGTAAAGAGACAAAAAGTAGTCGTGGCTGCTGCTTCCTTGTTGTTTTTAGTACTTGTTAGTGGAATAAGTACCACACTTTGGCAGGCAGATCGGGCGAGGAAAGAAAGAGATGTGGCACAATATGAAGCTGCCAAAGCTCGTCAGATAAAAGACTTTGTAATCGACCTTTTTGAAAATTCCGATCCCGATAAACGAGTCTCAGAAAACATGACCGTAGAATCCATTCTGCAAAAGGGAGTTGAAAACTTAGAGGACCTTCAAGATCATCCTAAACTCCATAGTGAAATGTTACGTGTGATAGGTAGGCTCTACAGACTCCAGCGTTTGTATAGTCCCTCGAAGGAAACATTAGAAAAAGCACTCGAAATCGGTCTTGTTACTTATGGTGAAAACCACGTTGAACTTGCCATTACCAAACTCGAATTGGCTTCTACATTACATTACTTGAGTGAGAACGATCAAGCTTTAACCTATTTGCTGGATGCGAAACCCATCATCGAAGAAAATTTTGGAAAGGCTTCACCAGAATATGCGAGAACGGTTTATTTCTTAGGGCAATTTGAAACCAACAAAGGGGCCTACGAAACCGCACTTGAATATTTAAACGAAGCGGAGCAGGTATTCGAAAATATGGATGTACTAACCGACAAAGAATTTCATCAATTGTTGAATATATATAACGGAATTGCAAGGGTAAAGTTTATGACCAAAGATTATACAAACGCTATCCTATACTATCATAAATCATTAGACATTAGTGATGATATTGAAGATGAAGTGAGTCAAAATAAGAGTATAAACTATTACAACTTGAGTAATACCTATTATCAATTGGAGCAGTTGGACTCTGCAGACCTATACATCAATAAACATTTAGAAATGTATAATAGGCTATTCGGAGACAATTTGGACGAATACTCCATGTCTGGATTAAGTCTTTTAGCATCTATCAAATCTGCAAAGGGGGAGATGGATGAAGCCGTAGAAACCGCTCGTCAGGCTCTCCATGCTTCCATTGTAACTTATGGTGAGAAAAATTTCAACACGGGGATATCGCGGTATACTTTAGGTGAAATTTTAATAAAACAAAATAATTTCAAAGAAGGTGAAGCGCATATTCTGGAAGCAACTTCTGTTTTTGAAGATGCGTTGGGTGAAGCCCATCCTTCCCTTTCGGTGATATATTCAATAAATTCCGATTACTATAAAACGATGAATAACCTTGCGAAAGCAGTGAGTTATTTACGCCACGCCATTGAAATTCACAAGGATTACATAAAAGACAGGCCGTTGGATCGGGCAGATATGACGTTTAAACTCGCTGAGTATTTGGAAGAAATTACCCCAAATAATAACGAGATAGAATCGCTGTTGACAGAAAGTTATGAAACCTATAAGAATGAAAAAGGAGTTTCGGATAGCATTACCCAAAAGATAGGGAATCAAATAACCAGGTGGTATCAGAAAACAAATCAAACCGAAAAAGTTGTGGCTTTTCAAGACGAAGTAAACCAGGAAATCACGGAGTAGCCTTTGCTTCTAAAATGATAAATGAAAAGTTGTCGGATGCGCCTTTTCTTAAAACCTGTTTCACCCAGTGCTGACTTATTTGTTGCAGTGTCATTTCATTTAACGCAACCTCCATTTCTTCATCCGAAATGTAGGCATGCAAACCGTCCGTACACAAAACAATGCGATCGTTTTTACTGAGTTTGCCAGTAAGTTTTGTGATTTCTGCTGGACAGACATTAGCCGATGCTATTCCTAAAGATCGCGTTAGAAGATTTTTAGTTGCGTTTTTATTTTCAAAATAATTAGGAGTTTCATTTATAAAAGTGTGATCTTTAGTGAGTTGTGTGAGTTTTCTATTTCTTAGAAGGTAGGCGCGACTATCGCCAATGTGAAGGAGGTATAAGTCTTTGATAGTGATGGCCATGGCGGTGCACGTTGTGCCTATACTTTGGTTGACTATCGATCCTTCTTTAGCAATGGCGTTGTTTGCGATTAGACAGGCTTTTTCTAAAGCTTCCTCGGGAGACAATATCTTTCTATAGAATTCTTTCGAAATGATTTCCACGGCAAGTTTCGAAGCTTTTTCGCCTTTTGCATGGCCTCCCATGCCGTCTGCCACAATGGCTAAAGAACCCATAGCTTGTTTTACCCAGGGTTTTGTGGGATTTGAAAAGAAAACGGCATCTTCATTGTTGGTTCTTTTCATTCCCGTCTCGTTCACAATGATGTAGTTTAGCTTCACTTTTGAGACATTAAAAGTTGGATTATAAAAAATACCCGACTTACTGAAATAGAATTATTGGTATCAGGAAATCGGGTATTCAAAATGAATTGAGGATTATTTGATCTGAACTAATTACTTTCAAACAGATTTATAAATATGAAACATTTATTGACTAACCTTAACTAATGATCATTTATTAAATCCCTAATTCATTTTTTAGCGTTTATATGTGTCTATAGATTCTACTAATTAGATTATCTATAATATATCTTCTGCTACGAGCATAAAAACCGTCCATTAACTCTAAGTAGTTGTGATATATAAAATTTAATATCAAACTCAGAACCAATGCCACTAAGGTTGTATCGAACGCGATATTGAGCAGGGATGTGAGAATTGGCATGCCCTCTTCTGTTTTTGCCAAATGCGCACTTCCAATCGCTGAAGTAAGCCCGATAAGCGTACCGATAAAACCTAGCGACATAATAGCACTGATGAGATAACGAACGGTATTTAGACTCCCCTCCATTTCGTCTTTTGTGTTGTTTATCTGAACGTCCAAAACCTGTAAGGTTTCTGGAATAGACTGATCGTTTCTATATTGTGTACACGCCTTTTTTATAAAATCCGAAACCAAATACAGCACCCCTCTTTTTTCGATTTCCATAATGCTCAGTTTAATGTCAGAAACCTCTTCTGGGGTTAGAATCAATTGATCTTCTTCAGGTAAGAGCTTCAAATCGAAACCTTTAAATTGTTTTCTTATGAATTCTCTCATTTTTCTTAAATCCAATAAGGCATAGATAAAGCAGACATAACAAAGGGCTTGGATATATCCATTGGACGACCCACCAAATAGGGTGAATATTCTTCGCAATGAGGGAATGTTCTCAAATAAGTTAGCCAAAAAAATAAGGGCAACCCAAATAATCAAAGCTCCTATGACGCTAATCCCTAAGCTGAATAGCTTGTTTCCGGATGGTTTTAAATATTGTTTTGTATTCATGTTGTTATTCGATTATTAATGAAATAATTGCAAGTCAAAACTGCCATCGGTATTGACGATAAGCCTTCCTACGCGGGTACGATTCTTAGGATCGACGTTGAGGCTAAAATTAAATGCTTTTCCTCTCTCGTCGCCATCAGGATTTTTTGTGTAGACCAATCCGCGAATGGGCAAATTACTCTTAGGTGTCAAAGCTTCTTTGTATTGGGCAAAAATGGTGTACTCTCCAGGAATTATGGCATCAAACTGCCTTACGGCTTCTTGTGAAGTTCTTAAATCGCCACCAAAAATGCTGCTTCGGGCTTTTCCACTATCCCAATAGCCGATGAAATTTCGATACCGTCGGCCACCAAAGACACAGTCATTATCTTTACACACATACAGATCGACGTTGTCTGCTGGATCATCCCACTTTAATTCTATAGAAAATACACAAGGAACATCGGGCATCGAACCTTTATAAGTCGGTGGTCGTTTTGACGGTGTCGACTTGGGTTCGGCTGGTGTTGCCACTGGTTTTCGCGATGGTGTTGGCTTAGTTTCCTTAGGTGGTTGCACCTGGAATCCTGGCATCTTGTCAAATTCCAGCACAACAGTTAATAAGGAATCGCCAACTTCTTTATAATGTAAGCTGTCGGGTAATTTTCCATAAAACTTCTTATTAATGGTATCAAAGACAATAGCTAACTGCGGCTCATCTGCTGGGCCTTTCCCCTCGCCCTTGGGAACAATTATAAAGAGAAATATAACCGCTCCCAACGCACCAGACAAGAGGTCCAAAAATGAGATGTTAAAAAGATCTATATTTCGTTTCATGTTGATTTGATCTAAATTTTCAGATAGCGAATCTTACGTTCGAATATCAGGTAAAGGAAAATTGCAGGATCTGCAGCGCTTGCTTTCACCGTAATCAGGAGTTCCACAGTTTCTGCAGACATTCCTTTTAAACTGTAGTGCATTGTGCTCGCTCATTGATTTTTTCCAGCTTTCTGTCTGTTCAGGATTGTACGACACAAGTTGATCTTTCATCTTACACCGGATGCATGAAGTTGCATTGTCAGTATTAATCGTTCTACAATTCTTGCAAATTTTCATGTCTTGGATATTTGGTTTTAATGTGAAGCCGATTTCTAAATCTTAGATATAGAGTTAACAAAGAACAGCTTCACACGTTCGTTTTGTTTCTTAATACTTCACCCCAACGTTGATGTCGAATCGATGCTCATAGCCAATCATTATACCAATGGCACTTGCTTTTGCTGTAGCATTAACTTTTCGCGCGTTTCCTGCACCATCACTAACTAAATAGTTTTCATTGACCATGTCAGAGCCCGTCTCGAACATCATACCAAATTTGAAGCTCCCATTCGGACTGATGTCATACCAAATTGCAGGATTAATCACCAGACTCAAGTGCATAGGCTTATACGTTTCTAATGCAGATTTACCGTAATTTGAAGTTTCTTCTTCGTTAGGCGGATTGGTGACGGTTAAGTTATATTCTACCTCATTTTTTAGTTTCCCGATTCCAAAATTGAATTGAGGTCCGAGGGCTATTCCAAATTTAAAAGGACCGTTACCAAACTGAGCACGTGCCATCAAAGGAATTGATAGCCAGTTGGTAGACTCTTTTACGGTGATTTCTCCAACATCGGCAATAATGTTTCCATCCCCATCTACAAAAGTAAATGGGTTCTTAGGATCACGTCTCTCAAGGGTGGCCTTTCCACCTTTCTGATTGAACTTTACCCCAGTGGTAACACCCCACATGCCGAATTGAACACCGACATTCAATCCACCTTGTAATCTTAAAATTCTCGAATAGTCATCCATATAATCAAAATCATCAGTGACTTTTATTTTAGAAAAGTTCACGCCCGCTTCAGGGCCAAAAATAATTGCTGTTTGAGCTTGCATAGAAGCACTTAAAAGAAATAGCGCACAAACTCCAGTGGTGAGTAGATACTTTTTCATCTTTACATTGTTTAGTTATACATATTTTAAATCTAGTTGAAGCCAAGTCAAGTCAGAAAACATTCCCGCTTCTATATATATACGTGCAAGATGCCCTCAAAAAGGGTCATTGGTTTTTAATAAAAATTTAAGATCACTTGGTTTATCTCTGTAATTTACTGATAGTCAGTATGTTGTTTTAGTGAAATATATTAAAATTTTTACCCAACTTGTTGCCTCCTTTTTTGCCAAAACGTAGATTTATATGGCATCAATTGTGTTTTTTGTAATCATTACAGCCTAAAAAGCAAACACGAATGGAGAAACAGATGTTCTTATATGGTGAAGATATAGTGGGCTGCGCAATGCTTTTTCAATTGCTACTCCTATCTGGATTAGTCTCAGAGCATACTTTCACATTTAATCCAAACCCTTGAAGTGTTAATGGTTAATTAAAACCTGTATTGTGTGTTTACCTTTCTTCAAAAGAGACACCAATACATTAATTACTAACCAAAAAATTATTTTAATTAAAATGAAAAAAGGTATCCGTTTAAATTTGAGAAGATTTAGTATTGTTTTATTCAGTTTGTTTTTTGCCTATGCGTGTTCTAAAGACGATGATGTTCACGTTGATGAAGGTTTTGATGGAAGCTACCTAACCATTGAAGAATTATTAGGCCAAGGAGTTTTAGATTCCCTCGTTGACTTGGGGATGGTTGTCAATCCAGGATCGAATCCTCCACTTATCGAAGGTAAATATCATTTATCGCCAACAATATTGGAGTCGTCGAATATTCCAGGGGATTTAATTGGCTGGCAATTTAATGATGCCGATTTGGAGTTTTCAGATCAGGATAATAATAATCTAACAATTATTTTCGATGCCCAAGAAGCGCTGGGGGATGAGCATACAGGATCCGGAGCTTTTATTTCGGGCGATGGCGATGAATTTAGCGTGTTTTTGATAAGCGAATCAAAAAGTGATGAATATATAGGAGAAACAATTTTTGTGATTACAGCAAAAAAGCTCGAAGACGGATTAACCGACTTCCAATTAGCCTTTTATATGGTAGATAACGGGGGGAATCCAGATGCCATACCAAATGGTTCCGGACGTATATTTGTTGATGGCGATGATTTTGTGGAGAAAATATAAACACCCTTAAAAATTTGAATTAGAAAAAATAGTGGGCGAGTCCCACTATTTTTTTATCTGCCGTCCCGAAATGAGCTTTCCATAAAAATTTGTGAATGTTTTCGTCGGACGTAAATGTCATTATCAAAGAATGCTTGTCCTGTTAAGGCCAAGCTCAAGCTATTTTGAGGGTCTGCTATTTAGGTTAGATTTTTGAATAAAAAGGATAGGATATTCAGACCACTGGAAAGCAATACGTCCTATTATGCTGGGCAAATGTAAGAAGTGCACTATGGCTTATGGCTCACGGTGGTTTACGTGAATGGGCTGAGTGCTCTTTTAATCCACAAAGGTTTCTTTAATTACAGCTTTACATTTTTCAATTTCCGATTGGGTCAAGCTTTCAAATATTCGAATAATTCTAGATTTGTCAACTGTTCGAATTTGATCAATTACAATCATTCCCTTTTTTCCGTTATGTTTTACCGAAACTCTTGTTGGATACTTTTTTAGGTTCGTTGTCATTGGTGCAAGGACAATTGTTCTTAGGTGTTTATTCATTTCATTTGGCGAAATGATGACGCAAGGTCTTGTCTTTTTTATTTCACTTCCAATTGTCGGATCAAGATTTACAAGCGCCATTGCATATTGTTTTATTTCCATTCTTCAATGATTTCGTCGTCGAACACATCACTGATAAGTAGCCTGTCGTCTCCGCTTTCGTTCATCTCTTTAAATTGTTTCTCCCAATTTTCTCTAGGTGAAGCGATTGGTTTTAGAATGATATATCCTTTTTCAAAGATAAGTTCAACCTTGTCTTGAATGTTGTATTTTTCCAAAATAGTCTTGCTTAAGCGAAGTCCTTTTGAATTTCCGATTTTGATTATTGATATTTCCATGGCTTTAAGTGTTATTACAAAGTAAGTACATTTTATTTAAATAGCAAAATTCGTCCCAAATTAATATCAGTATATTTATATATGGTGTGCAAGTAAGTAAATTACAGGAATGTGATGTCTATACCCTTCTAAAACTACAAAAAACAAAATTCTGAACCGTGTCGAAAGGAGTTGTATGATCGACAGTTTCACACGAGACTTTTTCAAACCCCACCTTCAATCGCGCCGTCATTGTCGTTTCAGAATATTGCTTGATCGCAATCCCACTGCATTTTTTAGGACCTTGTTCCGAAAAAGTTCCCAACACTAAAATGCCATTTGTATGGATATGGCGATGTGCGGTTTCAATATAGTTTGAAATCTCCTTTTCGTCTGTTAAAAAATGGAACGCAGCGCGGTCGTGCCAAAAGTCGTATTTCTCCTTAGGTACAAAATTGACAATATCCGAAGTAATCCACGTGACCTTTTTTGCCCGTTCACCAAGTCGGTTTTTTGCGCGTTCGATCGCAACCGAAGAAATATCGAGTACAGTAATATCTTCGTAACCTAAGTCGAGAAGATGATCGACCAGAAAACTATCGCCGCCACCCACATCGATGATTTTTGCCGTTTTAGGAATATCAAACTGTTCAAAAAATTGGAGTGAAGTCTCGGGTGTAGGCTGAAACCAACTTACCTCATTGAGTTCCTTGGTTTGGTAAATGTTTTCCCAATGCTTTTTTCGGTCAAAGTTTTCCATCATTTCGCAGCTTGTTTTATTATCGGTTTTAGTGTGAATCTGCTCGAAAGTGCAATTGCCAAAGATATCGTTATTTCCTGAAAATACTTTGGACGAATTCGATCCAGTGATTTTTTAAAAATACAAAAACAATAGTAATTCTATTTTGTTTACCGCTTGGTAACATAAGTAACTGACTCGAGGTTGCTTTGGGTGGTATGTTTGCTTCAAATTAAATAAGAGCAATGAAAACCATCAGAATACTATTGATTTTAACCGTGTTGCCCACTGCTTTAATTGCACAGCAGCGGATGCCAATCTCTAAGGCCGATGCTTTGAATAAGGTATCACAACAAAACACCAACTTAAAAATAGGGGAGCAGGAAGTGCTTGCTGCGAAAGGCGATTTCAATCAAACCAGAGCGATTTTTCTACCGAATATCTCAGCTTCACATACCGGAATGGCCACTACAAATCCATTGATGGCATTTGGTTTTAAGTTGAATCAAGAAATTGTAGAACAAACCGATTTCGATCCCAATAAATTAAACGACCCTTCCCAGATCAACATGTTTGCGACCAAAGTTGAGGTGCAGCAACCCCTCGTCAACGTAGATGGATTGTTTCAACGTAAAGCTGCAAAAGCCAAATGGGAAGCCACCCAAATGCAATTGTCTCGAACGGGAGATTACCTACTGCTTGAAACTGAAAAAGCGTATATGCAATTGCAACTTGCCTATAAAAGTGTGGAAGTGCTGGAAGCTGCACTCGAAACCGCACAGGAAAATCTCAGAATGGCAAACAATAGTTTTGAACAAGGATATCTTCAGCAAAGTGATGTGTTGGCAGTTCAAGTGCGCACAACAGAAGCCGAGAATCAATTATCCTACGCCAAAAGTAGTTTGAAAAACGCATCAGATTATTTGGCTGTTCTGATGAACGAGGAAGTGGATGGCATTTTAGAACCCACAGACGAATTGTTTGAAGCGACGGTTTTAGAAGTAACCGATAAGCTCCCAGAATCCAGAGCCGATATTCAAGCAATGGAATATGCAGCAGAAGCTTATAAACAAAATCACAAAGCAGATAAAATGGCCTTCTTGCCACGATTAAACGCTTTTGGAAGCTACGAATTATACGACGATCAGATCTTTCAAGGTGGTGCCAATGGGTATTTATTCGGAGCTGCTTTGACGTGGGATTTATTTCAAGGTTCAAAACGATTTGGAAAAGCGCAAAAGAGCAAAGCCGAATTTAATAGAGCGAGTTTGGAATTGGAGCAGTACAAGTCTGAAAGCCAACTCGAAATCAACAAAGCAAAACGGATGTTATCCGATGCGAAAAACAATTTAAAACTAACGGCACTGGCGCTTGAACATTCCGAAGAAGCTTTCAGAATCAGAACCAATCGATTTGCAGAAGGATTAGAGAAAACCAGTGACTTGCTGATGGCAGAAACACAATTTGCACAAAAGCAATTGGAGTATTTCAACACAGTTTTCCAACATAATTATGCCCTGGCATACCTTCAATTTTTAACAAAAAACTAATTCAACCCAAACGGTAAGTATGGTGCTTACAAGTATAAATTAAGAAACAATCAACAACATAAAATTAAAGAGATGAAACTATTATATACAACGCTTTTTCTTTCAGTGCTTCTTGGTGTTGCCAGTTGTGGCAATCCCACAGAAGAGCGTATTGCCGATAACAAGCCTGCGGTAGCGGTATCTGTTGCAACGGTTAATTCAGATCACAATTCGCCGTTTCTGACAGCAAGCGGTACGGTCGATGCCGTGAACAGTGCGACATTAAGCACGCGCATGATGGGTTTTGTGGATAACATTCATGTCCAAGTCGGACAAAAAGTAACTAAAGGACAATTGTTGGTGAGTATCAACAATTCCGATTTGTCTGCAAAACAAGCCCAAGCCAACGCTGGAATTATGGAGGCACAGGCTGCATATACCAATGCCGAAAAAGACTATCAGCGCTTTCAGAATTTATTCAACAATAACAGTGCTACCCATAAAGAACTCGACGATATGCGAGCGCATTACGACATGGCAAAAGCGCGATTGGAAGCTGCCAGACAGATGAAAAATGAAGTGGAATCGCAATTTGCTTACGCCAACCTTCGCGCGCCATTTAGTGGTGTGGTAACAAACAGATACATCGAAGTGGGCGATATGGCAAACCCTGGAATGCCGTTGATTTCAGTAGAAAATCCTGGCGAGTTCGAAGTGACCGCCTCGGTGCCAGAAATGGAAATCCCGAAAATCAAATCGGGAGCCGAAGTTACGGTAATGCTCAAATCCCTCAACGTTGAAGTTCCTGGAAAAGTAACAGAAGTGAGTGCTTCTGCTACACACACTGGTGGACAATACTTAGTAAAAGTGGTCTTGGATAAAACCGATGTCGAAATTTTCTCCGGAATGTATGCCACGGTCCGCTTCCCTGTTGAAAAGACTTCGGGACCGACATTGGTTTTGATACCGACCGAAGCCTTGGTGCATCGTGGTGAATTGACAGGAATATATACTGTGAGCCAAAGCAACACAGCCATTCTAAGATGGTTGCGGCTCGGACGCACATATGGCGATCACGTAGAAGTGCTTTCGGGCTTGTCTGCAGCGGATGAATACATTGTTTCGGCCGATTCAAAATTGTATAACGGCGCAAAATTAACAGTTAAGTAAGTAAGACATGAGAGACGGAATTGCAGGTAGAATTGCTAAACTTTTTATAGACTCAAAACTCACGGTTTTGCTGATGATCGTATTTATGGTCATTGGCGTGTACAGTTCTTTTTTAATCCCCCGTGAGGAAGAACCACAGATTGATGTTCCTATGGCCGATATTTTTGTAGGCTATCCTGGTGCATCTCCTGTTGAAGTAGAATCGCGCGTGACCAAGCCCTTAGAGAAATTGGCTTCGAATATTCCTGGAGTGGAATACGTGTACTCTACATCTACGAAAGAAGGCGCTATGGTTATCGTTCAGTTTTATGTGGGCGAAGACATCGAACGCTCCTTCGTAAAACTGTATAACGAAATGAACAAGAACATGGACAAAATGCCTGCTGGCGTTACCATGCCACTTGTAAAAACACGGGCCATCGACGATGTACCTATGTTGGGATTGACGTTGTGGAGTGAAGATTACGACGATTTCCAACTCAAACAACTCGCCGATGTCCTGACACAAGAAATAGATAAAGTAGAATTGGTTTCTGCCACCCATAAAATTGGAGGGAGAAACCGTGAAGTTCGCGTGGTATTAGACAAAGATAAATTGGCGGCACGCGGCTTGGACTTTTTGGCGGTTTCGCAAATGATTCAAGCGAACAACCAACAGATGAGCGCTGGTAATTTCTCTAAAAACGACACCGAGTTTTTAGTGAGTACCGGAAACTTCCTCGAAACGGTCGACGATGTTGAAAACCTGATTGTAGGTGTGCAACAAGATCAGCCTGTGTATTTAAAACAGGTCGCCGAGATTCTCGACGGTCCAGAAATGCCCGTGCAATATGTTTCCTTCGGATATGGAGGAGGAAGCGAACAGCTTGCAGAATTCCCTTCGGAATATCCTGCAGTAACCATTTCGATTGCAAAACGAAAAGGAGCCGATGCGATGAAAATTGCCGACGTTATTCTCGATAAAGTGGATCACTTAAGAGCCGATCTTATTCCAGATGATGTGCATGTTGAAGTAACACGGAATTACGGAGAAACAGCTTCTCAAAAAGTATCGGAGTTGTTACTGCACTTAATTGGAGCCATCATCGCCGTAACTTTCGTAGTAATGTTAGCGATGGGGTGGCGTGGCGGTTTGGTGGTCTTCCTTTCGGTGCCCATCACATTTGCGCTCACGCTGTTGAGCTACTATTTGCTGGATTATACTCTGAACAGAATTACACTTTTTGCACTGGTATTTGTTACGGGAATTGTGGTGGACGATTCCATTATTATCGCCGAAAACATGCACCGCCATTTTAAGATGAAACGCTTGCCTTTTAAACAGGCAGCCATCTACGCGATTAACGAAGTGGGGAACCCGACAATTTTAGCGACATTCACCGTAATTGCTTCGGTATTGCCAATGGCTTTTGTGTCTGGATTGATGGGGCCCTACATGTCGCCAATGCCCATCGGAGCTTCGATTGCAATGGTCCTCTCTCTATTTGTAGCTTTGACAGTAACGCCATATTTAGGTCTTATTTTCTTACGTGAAAAGGAAAAGAAAGGAAAACCAGTAAAAAAGGCAAAAACACTCGAAGAAACGCGAATCTATCGCCTTTACGCCAAGGTGCAAACACCCTTACTGAATAACAGAGGAAAACGTTGGATATTCTTAGGAGGAATTACACTGCTGCTCTTAGGCTCGGTGGCGATGTTCTTCACCAAAACCGTAGCGGTAAAAATGCTTCCGTTCGACAATAAGAATGAGATGCAAGTAGTAATCGATATGCCCGAAGGAACCACTCTGGAAAGAACAGCTGTGGTTGCTAAAGAAATCGGTCAGTACTTGGCCACACAGCCATTGGTAGTAGACTATCAAAACTATGTAGGCACTTCTGCCCCGATTACCTTTAACGGGTTGGTGCGTCATTACGATTTAAGAAGCGGCAGTAATGTGGCAGATATCCAAGTGAATTTTGTGGGCAAGGAATTGCGAACCGAACAGAGTCACGATATCGCTACACTATTGCGTCCCGACATTCAGAAAATCGGTGAAAAATATGGCGCCAATGTCAAAGTAGTTGAGGTGCCACCAGGACCGCCTGTTATTTCTACTATTGTAGCCGAGATTTATGGGCCAGACTACGACAAACAAATTGCATTGGCAGACCAAGTGAAGGATTTGTTGCGCAATACCGATGATGTTGTCGATGTAGATTGGATGGTAGAAGCCGATCAAAAAGAATATCAATTCATCATCGACAAAGAAAAAGCAATGCGTTATGGCGTAGCGCCACAGCAGATTGTTCACACGATGAATATGGCAATGGCAAACAGACCCATTTCACATTTATACGATGAACATGCAACAACCCAAGTAGGTATTGTCTTGGTGTTGGATGAGAAAGAAAAATCGACGTTGCGAGATATTTCACAATTGAAGATTGCTTCAAATCGAGGGAATATGGTTGCTATGGGCGATTTGGTTGAAATAAAAGAAGGTGTCCGTGCGAAGAGTATCTATCGCAAGAACCAAAAACGAGTGGTTTATGTAACCGCAGAAATGGCCGGAGAATTAGAAAGCCCAGTCTATGCGATTTTAGGAATGACAGATAAGCTGCAGAACCTTGGTGTTCCAGCTGGATATTCCATCGATGAGCTGTATGCTTCACAACCTGGATTGGAAGATAACTTTACCGTAAAATGGGATGGCGAATGGCAGATTACTTTAGAAGTGTTTCGCGATTTAGGTGTTGCATTCTTAGGGGTGCTCATCATTATCTACATCCTTATTGTCGGTTGGTTCCAAAATTTTAAAGCCCCTGTAGTGATGATGGTTTCTATTCCGCTTTCCTTAGTAGGAATTGTGATTGGCCACTGGATATTCGGTGCGTTTTTTACGGCAACTTCTTTTATCGGAATGATTGCTTTAGCCGGAATTATGGTTCGAAACTCCGTACTGCTCATCGACTTTGTGAATCTGCGTACTGAAGAAGGCGTGCCCTTAAAACAAGCCATTATTGAAGCTGGCGCTGTGCGGATGACGCCCATTTTACTAACAGCCGGAACCGTCGTTATTGGTGCCGTTGTTATTTTGTTTGATCCGATTTTCCAAGGGTTGGCAATTTCCTTAATGGGTGGAAGTATTGCCTCCACCGTGCTCACCCTATTGGTGGTGCCGTTGGTTTATTATATGATAGAACGAAAAAATCACGAAAAGTAAATGTAAAATAGTCTTCAAGCGGAGCTTTGGGTTCTTGGTAGGTTTATGAAATCCTGAAGCTTCGCTAGAGAAGACAAAATAACTGCCCAGCGTTGCGGGCACAAAATTTTAGAAATATGAAACTATTGATTGTAACAGCTGTAAATCAGCATGCAAAAGATGTTTCTCGACTTTTGAGAAAGTCGGGAATCGAGCGGTTTAGTGGCTCTGATATTGAGGGGTTTAAAAATGGAAACTCCTTTGTGTTGTCTTCGAGTTGGTTCCCTTCACAAAAAAGTGGCGCCGATAGCAGTATGTTTTTTTCGTTTACGAAAGATGAAAAAATCGATGTGTTTTTTTCACTCGTAAGTCAATTCAACAAAGAAGTAGAAACCGATAATCCGATCCACGCGGTGGTGGTTCCCATCGAAAGAAATATTTAAACAACTAAGAATAATTAACGATAAAAATTAGAAAAAATGGTAAATAGATATATTAGAGCAATAGCAGGAACTTTTGTGTTAATCAGTGTGTTATTAGCAGTTTACGTCAATATCAATTGGTTGTGGTTCACCGCTTTTGTAGGCGCAAACCTCTTGCAATCTTCCATCACAAAATGGTGCTTAATGGAAACCATACTTAAGAAACTTGGCGTGAAAGAGGAAGGCGATTGCTGTGCCTAATCACGAAGAACGTACTGAAATATTTAAAAGATTGTGTTTCCGTAAACTGAGCTTTTAAAAGTGAAGGGTTCTTACGATTATGACCGAAATCATTTTTAAAATCATAAGGTAATGATATATTTGAATTGAATTTGATAAGCAAGGGGTAGTGCAGCACATTTTGTGTTAATCTATTGCTTTGTATTTATCGACATAGATTGACTTTTTAAAACCATCCAAAATGAAAAAAATACTAGTTCCCACAGATTTCTCAGAACCTGCTGAAAATGCTTTAGAAGTAGCGGCTTCTATCGCTAAAAAACACGATGCCGAAATTATTCTACTCCATATGATGGGGCTTTCAGATGCCGTTGTGACAAAAAATGAAAGTCGCGAAGTTTTCAAAGCGATGTATTATATGCGCCTGGCAGAACAGCGTTTTGAGGAATTGATGAAAAAAGAGTATTTGAAAGGTATTAAGGTAACCGATACAGTGCATAACTACACGGTGTTTAGCGAAATCAACGAGATTGCCAAAGAGATGGAAGCAGACTTAATTGTAATGGGATCTATCGGAGCTTCTGGTTTGAAAGAGGTATTTGTTGGAAGTAACACCGAAAAAGTGGTCCGCACTTCCGAAGTGCCTGTACTTGTGATTAAACATCAATCTGTTGATTTCAGTCCGAAAAATGGAATCTTTGCTTGCGACTTCCTTTCAAGCGCATTAGGGC
>Ga0209075_1001402_pt1 | contig 22592 bp, 18 predicted proteins | sample Stecom2011_FD_187523 | JGI IMG/M metagenome (GOLD analysis project Ga0209075, IMG submission 187523) | Agricultural soil microbial communities from Utah to study Nitrogen management - Steer compost 2011 (SPAdes) (version 2) | ecosystem: Environmental > Terrestrial > Soil > Agricultural land...
TTAGTTGTAGTAGAATTGTTTTTTACTTGATGGTATATTACTTCTCGATAATTACTAGCTTGCATTGACGCCAAATTTTGTTTGTGCATCTCAAAAAAGTCTAATTTCTTAATAGCAGTTTTATTAATTTTTACACTTTTTTTGGTCACTTTCATTCCAGATAGGCTTGACATACAACCCGCAAGTAAAATAAACGAAAAGAGAGCTAACAAAAGCTTGATTATTTTTGTATTCATAGTAATACAGTAATATTGGCCAGTTAAGTTATTTTTAAAATAAGAGCAAAAAAGCCCTACCAACCTGTTTTTAGGTTGACTTATAAGTTTAAATTATGATAGGGATTTTAAACCATGTCAAAGAGTACTCTTTGACATGGTTTTTAGTAAATACTGAACCTAGAGATTAACGATGTACTTGTGAGTCATCAAAAATATTACCACCACCCTCTAATGTTGTAGTGTACGGTTTTAGGTTGTCCTTGTCCCCAAGCTACTCCAATGTCTCGGATAGCTTTGATACGATCTCTTTCTAACCCAATCTCTTTGTCTACTTTAAAGTTCCATTCTCTTCCGTCTATATCTAATACACGTTTACCAACAGTACTAGCAAAAGCTGAAACTTCTTTATAGCAAGTAGCTCTTGGGTCAATTTCAGATAGAATAGCCGCAACTTTATTGGCTCCTTCTACAGTTGGGTTAGCATTCCAAATATTTTTAGCTTCTTGTAATTTGATTTTACACTCTCTTTCTATCTTTTGATTATAGATTTCGTTTACGACATCTAAACCTTTCTGATAACAAGCTGAAGCTTCTGGAATAGATATCAAGTTATAAATAGCCTCATCAAATTGGTTTTGATTCTCTAGCATTCGTGCTTGTTTGATAATCAAATCACAACGGCTAGTATAATAGTTTACAATTTGTTCTTTTGCTTTTGATACGAATGCTTGGAGCTCTTTATTTCTTGGGTCAACGGTTCTTAAGGCGCTAATTAAGGCTTTGGTTTCGTTGTTTCCTACCCCTTTGATAGTCATCGGATATTTAGCGAATACGTTTCCGTCTATACCATCTCCAATAACAAGAGTAAGGTCAAGTGTATAGGCATAGCTAGGAGGTGCAGTTCCTAAAACATCTTTGGTTATTACAGTAACGTTTGCTGTAATAATAAATCTGGAAAAACCATTCCCCATTCCGTTTGCACTTACAATCTGGCTTAATTTATTTTCTAAAACAGAAGTGGCTCCGGTTGTTTTTTCTTCGACAAGTGGGTCAATATAGGTAGCTATTGACAACAACCCTACGTTGTCTGAAGATTGGGCTAAGGCAGAGGTTCTAACTCCTGCAAAAGCCATCATACTTAGGATAAAGACTATTGTTTTTTTCATAAAATCAATTTTTCGGTTATTATTTGTCACCTAAAACTATAATGACTTCACCTAAACCTTTAGTCATTAATTTACTAGTGATGTTGTATGGTGCACCTTTCAAGAAGTCTTGTAATTTTCTCATATATCTCCTTGCATCAGTAGCATTACCTCTGTCATCATAAAGAGGAATTCTTACTTGTTCAAAAAGCATCATGTTTTCGGTAGCATCAGTAGTGCTGAAACGTCCGTTTACGGTATTGTCACTCATCCAATCTTCGATGATGATACCAAGTTCTGTTCCGTCATATTCTGTTTCCAGATCCCCGTCCCAAGAAGCAAATTTTTTGATTCTCACGATAATTTCTCTTCCGTTTGCAAACATATCATCAAAGTGATTTTGGAGCGAAGCGTTGAAATTATCGATATGAGCCAAAACAGCTTCTTCTAACAATACAGGAAGTTCAACAGAAAACGAAGGAGCTCCGGTTCCTACAGCCGTGGCTATTTGTTTGTTCGTATAGGAATCCAAACCTTGCATGTTGAAGCTAACAGATTTCTTAGGTCCTTGAGTGTTTAAGGTCCAAGTAAGTTGGATGATAATATCTGCTTTAGCTGTTTTTCTAAGGATATCAATTGGGCTTTCTGTTACCTCAGAACCTCCTTTAGAAGTCAACATTGCATTTTCTGCACTTTCTGCTTGAATAGATTTCAATACAGATTCTAGATTTTTCAAAGGAAACCCTCTGTCTGCCATCAATCCGTTGATTTTACTGATAACAAGTAAAAGGTCCGGATTTTCTTGAAAAGCTTTTTTGTAGTTAGGGATTTTCTCTATGGTTCCTTGGTTATTAAAATCAGAAGTATACCCGTTCTGATAACACCAAACGTCACTCGGAACTACCATAATGGTAGGCTTTTTTGCTTGGGCTGATACCGATTGTGATACTAGCGTAACGAGCATCAAAATGGCGATATGTAAAAGATTTACTTTTTTCATCATGTTAGTTATTTAATAATACCGTCTTGTTTTAATTTTTGTTGTAATTCAGCACGCAATACTCGAACAACCAATCCGTGAGTTACACTTTCACTGTTTCTTTTTCCGTCTCTCGAAATTTTGTCAAAAATTCTCTCATCTCTCAAAGAAACATAGTTTTTATATTCTCCACCATCTGCAAAAAATGCATTAAAGTAGTTTTCGTATTTTTGTTGTGCATTTACCTCAAAAACAAGAGGTTTCGTGTTGCACTCTTTTTTGCCGTCAGAAATTCCGTTAAAGATTACATCTCTTACAGCATTCTTTTTAGCTTGTTCTACAGCATCTGCTCTGTTTCTGCCATTTCCCCAAGCTTTAAGAGTTTGAGAACCATCGAGTTCTACTCCCATACATTCTGTTTTGTAAGAATAAAAAGAGGCCACAGTCTTTTCTGCACATCCTACCAACAAAGTTCCTATTGCCACAAATGCTATTGCAAATACACGTTTCATAATTTTATTTTTAGAAATTAAAATCCTGTTGATAATCCCCTAATCACTCCGGCTGCTTCAAGATCTTTTCTTAAGGCATCTTTCATAACAGATACTATTACTCCTACTTTGTACTCTTTCCCTACTTTCATGCGGTCACCAACATCTATATTTCCGTCAGATGATACGCTTACGTATTTCATATATTTTCCGCCGTCTTCAAAGAACATCTTGAAGAATTCTTCATGCTCAGCTTCTGCATTTGGGCTTGAAGCTAAGGGTTTTTGAGAAGGGCATCCTTTAGCACCTCCTGCAAATCCTTTGAATACAACTCCGTGAACCGCGTTCTTTTTAGCTTGTTCTAGAGCTACGTTTGGCTTTTTGGAATAAGACCATACTTTGATTAAATATGTTCCGTCTGTGCCAACTCCAGCACATTCAATTTCATATCGGAATTCTTCAGTGGCTTTGTTTGCTTTTTTCTTTGCTTGGCTAAATGCAGATATAGAAGCCAACACTAATAAGATTGTCAATACTCTTTTCATAGGTTTTGTCTTTGTTAAATATGTTAGGTGATTATTTACACTTTTCTGAGCTCGATAGGTTTTAATTTTAGCACATGCGTATCTTGACTAATATAGTCTTAAATAGTTTGTAAATGTTTCTTAAGAGAAATATTAAAACATGTATCCTACAGAAATTTGAAATACAGAATTGGTATATTTTAATGTGTCAGAATTGTCTGCACCATTGATGTTGGTTAGCCCTAGATTATATCTTCCTTGGAAGAAGATACCGCTTGGTAGCTCATAACCAAGACCTAGGTTTACCCCAAAATCAAGAATGTTTTGGTCTTCTAAGTCTGTATCTCCATTATTTCCTCTAGCAACAGAGTTAATGAGAAAACCAATTTGAGGTCCAGCTTCGATGCTGAGATTGTCAGCTGCGTAGTATTTTAGAAGTAATGGAACATTGATGTAGTTGAATTTTTTCTTTGTGTCTTCCCCTACATAACCTTGACCTGAGTAAAGAAGTTCCGGCTGGAAAGAAGCTTTGTCAGAAATGATAACTTCTGCTAAGAATCCGATATGGATGCTCGTACGGATGGCCATATCTTCATCTATATCATTACTCATAAAATTAGAAACGTTTAGTCCTGATTTAAAACCTAATTTAATTCCTTCTTCTCTTTTAGATGATTGAGAATAAATGGTTGATGAAGCTAACAATGCTCCACAAAAAAGCAAAAATAGTTTTCGCATTTTCATATTAATATTGAATTTGGTGTTAAAATTATTAACAAAAGTAGATTGAAGGGAAATACCACGCAAACATTTCAACCTATTTTTTTTGTTTTAGGATATAAAATCACCCTTATGGGTGAATGCTTTAAGTTTTTTTAAGGATGAAATGACTACTTTTGTGAAAAAATATAAGTATGCTCGAAGATAAAACTCCACATAGAACATCTCTTTCAGAATTAGGTGAATTTGGCCTTATTGATCATCTCACAAAAAACTTTTCACTAAAGCAACCATCTTCTTTAAAAGGTATAGGAGACGATGCAGCTGTTCTAGATTTTAAAGACAAGAAAGCAGTAGTGTCAACCGATTTGCTTATTGAAGGGGTTCATTTCGACTTGTCGTATATGCCTCTAAAACATTTGGGATACAAAGCTGTTGTGGTAAATGTGTCGGATATTTGCGCGATGAATGCTACCCCTACTCAAATCACAGTTTCTATTGCAGTTTCTAATCGATTTCCGCTGGAAGCACTCGAAGAGTTGTATGAGGGAATTGCTCTTGCTTCTAAAATTTATAATGTAGATGTAGTAGGAGGAGATACAACATCTTCTCAAAAAGGTCTAATTATTAGTATTACTGCTATAGGAGAGGCCAAAGAAGAAGATATTGTTTATAGGAGTGGTGCCAAACCGAATGATTTGATTGTGCTTACGGGCGATATAGGTTCTGCTTATATGGGGCTTCAAGTTTTGGAGCGTGAAAAAAGAGTTTTCCAAGTAAACCCAAATAACCAACCGGATTTGGAAAATTACACTTATCTTATCGAACGTCAACTAAAGCCTGAAGCAAGAAAAGATATTAAAGAGCTTCTAGAAAAACTGGAAGTAAAGCCCACTTCTATGATTGATATCTCTGACGGGCTTTCTTCGGAGTTGTTACATATCTGTAAACATAGTAAAGTAGGATGTAATCTGTTTGAAGAAAAACTTCCTTTTGATCCTCAATTCATTTCTGTATGTGAGGAATTTAATCTTGATGCTACAACAATTGCGTTGAGCGGAGGTGAAGATTATGAGCTTTTATTCACTATCAACATCTATGATTTTGATAAAATCAAAGGTAATCCGAATTTGACTGTTATTGGTCATATCACCGAAGAGAGAGAAGGTAAGAATTTGATTACTAGAGCAAACACCAAAATTGAGCTTAAAGCTCGAGGTTGGAATGCATTGAAAGATGAGTAATTAGGGAAATAAAAAACCTCTAAATTGTTGAAAACAGTTTAGAGGTTTAAAAGTACCTGAGGCGGGAATCGAACCCGCACTCCGAAGAACACGAGTTTGAGTCGTGCGCGTCTACCAATTCCGCCACTCAGGCAAAATTCTTTTCAGAATGGAGTGCAAATGTAAAAACAAAAAACCTTTTCTGCAAAAATATTTTTCTGTTTTTTCTTTCGGTGTCCGATAAAATTCATAAATTTGCACCTCGTTTAAAAAACGACAACACTAACTAACTACTAAACAATAAATTGACAATGTCAAACTTTGAACCAGAAGCAAAGGTTTTTGCTTGTACACAAAGTGTGTATTTAGCGGAAAAGATAGCGGAAAGCTATGGAGTTCCACTAGGAAAAGTTACGTTCTCAAAATTTAGTGACGGAGAGTTTCAGCCTTCTTTTGAAGAATCAATCAGAGGGTTAAGAGTTTTTATTGTTTGCTCTACGTTTCCGAATTCGGATAATTTGATGGAGCTTTTGCTAATGATTGATGCAGCAAAAAGAGCTTCAGCAAGACACATTACAGCTGTAATCCCTTATTTCGGTTGGGCAAGACAAGACAGAAAAGACAAACCAAGAGTTCCGATAGGGGCAAAATTGGTTGCCAACCTGCTTCAAGCAGCTGGAGCTACCCGAATCATGACAATGGATTTGCATGCTGACCAAATTCAAGGATTTTTCGAAAAACCGGTTGATCACTTGTTTGCTTCAACAATTTTTCTACCATATATCCAAAGCTTGAATCTGGAAAACCTAACTATTGCATCACCGGATATGGGAGGTTCAAAAAGAGCGTATGCATATTCAAAATTCTTGGGGTCTGATGTGGTAATTTGCTACAAACAACGCAAAAAAGCCAACGAAGTAGGAATTATGGAACTCATCGGTGATGTGACAGGGCGGAATGTCGTATTGGTTGACGATATGGTTGACACAGGAGGAACACTAGCAAAAGCAGCTGATTTGATGATAGAAAGAGGGGCTTTGAGTGTAAGAGCAATTTGTACACACCCGATATTGTCAGGAGATGCGTATGAGAAAATTGAAAAGTCACAATTAAAAGAATTGATTGTAACGGATTCTATTCCGCTTAAAAAGCAAACCGAAAAAATAAGAGTTGTGAGCTGTGCTCCGCTTTTTGCTGAAGTAATGAAAAAGGTTCAACACAACGAATCTATCAGCGGAAAATTTTTAATGTAAATAATTTAATAACTATAATTTTTAAACAATGAAATCAATTTTAATCAAAGGACAAGAAAGAGAAAGCGTGGGCAAAGCTGCGACTAAAGCCTTACGTAATGCTGGATTGGTTCCTTGCGTGTTATACGGAGGAGACAAACCAGTGCATTTTTCAGCAGAAGAAAAAGCATTCAAAAACTTGGTTTATACTCCGAATGCACACACTGTTGAAATTGATTTAGGCACAAAAAAATACAACGTAATTCTTCAAGACATTCAGTTCCACCCGGTAACTGACAGAATTCTACACGTTGATTTTTATGAATTGAACGACAACAAAGAAATCACTCTTGAAGTTCCTGTAAAAGTTGTTGGAAATTCAAAAGGAGTAATGGCCGGAGGAACGTTACACTTGAACATGCGTAAACTAAAAGTAAAAGCGCTTCCTAAAAACCTTCCTGACTATGTTGAGGCAGATATCACTGACCTTGAAATGGGTAACAAATTGTATATCACTGAGCTTAAATCAGATAAATATACATTAATGCACCCTGACAATACAGTGGTAGCTCAAGTAAGAGTTTCACGTGCTGCGATGAAAGCTGCTCAAGAAGCTGCAAAAGCAGAAAAAGGAGAGAAAAAGAAAAAATAATCTTTTTAGAACCTATATACCAAAGTGTCCCGATTTTGTCGGGACATTTTTTTTAACGAAAACCTTATGTTTTCTTTTTGCTGTTTTATGAATGAAGTATATTTGCAAAAACTGAAATAAAAAATGAGAAATCTTATAGAAGAACTTCGTTGGAGAGGCTTAGTTCACAATATAATAGACGGAACAGAAGAACAACTTTTAAAAGAACCTACGACTGCTTATATCGGTTTTGACCCAACTTCTGATTCGTTGCACATCGGTAGTTTGGTGCCTATTATTTTGTTGGTTCATCTTAAAAATTTCGGTCATAAACCTATTGCTCTTGTGGGTGGAGCAACCGGAATGATTGGTGACCCTTCCGGAAAATCAGATGAGAGAAACTTGCTTACAGAAGAGGTTTTACAAAAAAATGTAGAAGGAATTAAAAGAGTGTTATCTCGCTTTTTAGATTTTAATTCGAAAGAGGCTAACGCTCCTATTTTGGTAAATAACTACGATTGGATGAAAGACTTTTCGTTCATTGATTTTGCTCGTGATGTGGGTAAACGAATTACCGTAAACTACATGATGGCAAAAGATTCTGTGAAAAAACGTTTTGATTCAGATGGGGTTGGAATGTCTTTCACAGAGTTTACTTACCAACTTATTCAAGGATACGACTTCTACCATTTATACAAAACACATAATTGTCTTTTACAGATGGGAGGTTCGGACCAGTGGGGAAATATCACAACCGGAACCGAGCTTGTTAGAAGAATGGGGGGCGAAGATGCTAAAGTCTATGCAATGACATGTCCGCTAATTACTAAAGCAGACGGCTCTAAATTCGGAAAATCAGAAGGAGGTAATATTTGGCTGGATGCCGATAAAACTTCGGTATACAAATTCTATCAATTCTGGTTGAATACATCCGACGTAGATGCTGAGAAGTACATTAAAATCTTTACTTTCTTAGATAGAGACACGATTGAAAACCTCATCGAAGAACACAGAGAAGCTCCGCATTTGAGAGTATTACAAAAGCGTTTAGCGGCTGAGGTAACCACCTTCGTACACTCAAAAGAAGCTTTAGAAAAAGCTATTGAAGCCTCAAATATTTTGTTTGGAAATTCGACTACTGAAGATTTAAAACGCTTAGACACAGAAACATTTTTAGATGTTTTTGACGGAGTTCCTCAAGCCGAAATTCCTCTTGCCGACTTAGAAAATGGTTTGGATATTGTTACGGTTCTGAACGAAAAATCAGGATTTATGAAATCGAATAGTGAGGCTCGAAGAGCTTTGGCAGAAAATTCGATTTCTGTGAATCGTGAAAAGGTTCAAGAAGGCTTTACATTGACTAAAAACGATTTGATAAACAATGAGTTTGTTCTTTTGCAAAGGGGTAAAAAGAACTACTTTGTTTTGAGATTTGTATAAGAAACAACTCACCTCCTGAGCTACTACTCGGGAGGTTTTCAAAATCTAAAAACAAGCCCATGACCATCCTAAAAACAATCTGTTGGGTTTTATACCGAATTTGGTTTTATATCTTAGTGGCAACAGCTATTCTGCTGTTGCTGCCATTTTTGCTTGTATCGATTTTGAAGGAAAAATGGTATCCGTATTTTTTTGTTATAGCACGAATTTGGGCGAAATTCATTCTATTCGGAATGGGTTTTTACTACAAGATAAAAGCGGAACAAAAGCTCGAAAAAGGCAAAAGCTATATGCTAATTGCCAATCACACATCCATGACCGATATTATGTTGATGTATGCTGTGGTAAAAGACAATCCGTTTGTTTTTGTAGGAAAACAAGAGCTTGCTAAGATTCCTCTTTTCGGGTTTTTCTATAAACGAACCAGTATTTTGGTGGATAGACAAAACACAAAAAGCAAACAAGAAGTATTCGAGCAAGCTCAAAAAAGGCTTAAACAAGGGCTTAGCATTTGTATTTTTCCAGAAGGAGGAGTGCCTGATAGTAGCATTATTCTGGATGAATTTAAAGATGGAGCATTTCGCTTGGCCATAGATCATCAAATCCCGATTGTTCCGATAACTTTTTATGACAATAAAAAGAGGTTTTCTTATAAATTCTTAAGCGGAAGCCCCGGAAAAATGAGAGTAAAAATCCATAAATTCATCTCGACCGAAGGAAAAACTCAACAAGACAAAAAGGCTTTGAAAGAACAAAGCAGAACTGTTATTTACAACGAACTTATAGGGAATAACTTTTAATTTTCCACGACAGGCTCTTCTACAAAAGCAACTCTCACGAGTCCGTCTTCATCGATTTTTGTAAGTTTTACTTCTTGTAAAGTGTTTGCTAAATACGGATTCCAAGGAGCTTTTACTTTTACGTAGTTTTCTGTAAATCCGTGGATGTAACCTTCGTGGTTTTCGTTTTCGAACAATACCTTTTTTACTTTTCCAAGTTGGCTTTCATAAAAATATCTACGCTTTTTGACTGATAAACCTCGAAGCATTTTACTTCGTTTGCTTCTTACATTCATCGGAACCACACCATCCATTTCTGCGGCCAAAGTATTGTCTCTTTCGGAATACGTAAACACGTGAAGATAAGAGATGTCTAACTCATTCAAGAAGTTGTAGGTCTCCAAAAAATGCTCATCGGTTTCTCCAGGAAATCCAACAATTACATCAACACCGATACAAGCATCAGGCATTACTTTTTTGATTCTTTCTACTCGTTCTGCATAAAGCTCTCTCAAGTAACGTCTTCTCATTTTTTTGAGAATGTCATTACTTCCTGATTGTAATGGAATATGGAAGTGAGGCACAAAAGTTCTACTTTGAGCCACAAAATCAATAGTTTCATCTTTTAATAAATTCGGTTCAATAGAAGATATTCGAAGTCTTTCGATTCCTTCTACTTTATCTAAGGCTTGAACAAGCTCAAAAAAGGTATGCTCGTGCTTTTTGTTTCCGAATTCTCCTTTTCCGTAGTCGCCAATATTTACTCCGGTCAGAACAATTTCTTTGATGTTTTGAGCAGAGATTTCTTTGGCATTTCTTAGTACGTTTTCCAAAGTATCACTTCTAGAAATTCCTCTAGCAAGTGGGATTGTACAGTACGTACATTTATAGTCACAACCGTCTTGAACTTTCAAAAAGGCTCTGGTTCTGTCCCCTATAGAGTAACTGCCTACATAGAAGTCGGCTTCAGCAATTTCACAAGAATGAACTTCTCCGAAATCATTTTTAGTAAGATCGTTGAGGTAGTCTGTGATTTTGAATTTTTCGGTAGCTCCTAAAACCAAATCAACTCCATCAACGGCAGCCAATTCCTCAGGCTTTAATTGTGCATAACAACCTACAGCAGCCACAAAAGCCTTGTCGTTTACCCTTAAAGCTTTCTTGACAATTTGCTTAAACTGTTTGTCGGCATTTTCGGTAACCGAGCAGGTGTTGATGACATAAATATCTGCTTTTTCTTCAAAATCAACCCTTTCGAAACCTTCTTGTTGAAAGCTTCGAGCAATGGTTGAGGTTTCCGAAAAATTGAGCTTGCAACCTAACGTATAGAATGCAACTTTTTTGTGCTGAGACATTTGGCAAATAAAATTGGGCTGCAAAAGTACGAATTTTGTTTGAAAGGAGAAAGTTTTAAGAAATTAGCTTTTTAAGTCGTCATAAAAATAAAAACTGCCTAAAAAAGATATTGAATCTCTTTAGACAGTTTTAAAGCTAACCCTTAATTTTTATTTTATCCGCATTTCGAAGAACCGCAGTCTTTACAAGTCAGGCAGCCTTCTTGATACATTAGGTTTGTGGAATCACAATTCGAGCATTTCCCTTTAGCTTGTGTACCGTCTGGAACATAGCGTTTCAAAGCTCTTGCCACTCCATTTTTCCAAGTATTGATAGATTCGTTGTCTAATTGTAACCCATTGATGAGCTCCACTACGTTTTCGATTTCCATGCCATGACGTAGCGTTCCCGAAATCATTTTTGCATAGTTCCAAAACTCAGGGTTGAAACGATATGAAAGTCCTTCGATAGTAGTTTTGTATCCACGTTGGTTAGAATATTGGAAGTCATATCTACTATTTCCTTTTTCATCTTTGTTTTTGATGATAAGTCCTTTTTCAACCCAACGAGGCAATAAGATTCCGTCTTCGTCATCTGCTAACCCGGTAAAGATTTCGTAAGGACGACCTTCGATAGTTCCGATAAATGCAATCCATTTTTCTTTGTTGTTTTGGAAGCGTACCACATCAGCCTCCAAAACTTGCGGACGTTTGGTTGGGAAAACCAATTTGTAGTCCACTTCCATATCTTTAGGTTCTTTTTTCTCTTCAGCTGAAATTAATACTCCTGAACGAGACCCGTCACGATAAACAGTCACACCTTTACAACCTTCTTCCCAAGCGGTCATGTATAGTTTGTCAACCAACTCCTCGGTAGCATCATTCGGAATGTTGATAGTTACCGAAATCGAGTGGTCTACCCATTTTTGGATAGCTCCTTGCATTTTTACTTTACTTAACCAATCTACGTCGTTAGAAGTAGCCTTGTAGTAAGGTGATTTTGCAATAAGCTCATTGATTTCTTCTTGAGAATAATTTTTGGTTGTGTCGATTCCGTTTACTTCCATCCATTGTTTGAATTTGTGGTGGAAAACGATATATTCTTCCCAAGAATCTCCTACTTCATCTACGAAGTCTACTCGAACTCCTTTGTCGTTCGGGTTTACTTTTCTTCTTCTTTTATAAACAGGCATGAATACAGGCTCAATTCCCGAAGTAGTTTGACTCATAAGAGAAGTACTTCCTGTCGGAGCAATAGTAAGTAGAGCAATGTTTCTACGTCCGTATTCTTGCATATCGTTATATAGAGCAGGGTCTGCTTCTTTGATACGCAGCATAAACGGATTGTTTTGTTCACGTTTTGCGTCAAAAATGGCGAACGGACCTCTTTCTTTTGCCATTTCCACAGAAGAACGATAAGCAGCTAAAGCCAACGTTTTGTGGATTTTTACAGAGAATTCATTTCCTTCAGGACTTCCGTAACGGATGCCAAGAGCAGCTAGCATATCTCCTTCTGCAGTGATTCCTACTCCTGTTCTACGACCCTCTTCTGCTTTGATGCGAATCTCTACCCAAAGGTTTCTTTCTACTCTTTTGATTTCAGGATCTTCTGGGTCTTCGTCAATTTTAGCGATGATAGCATCAATTTTTTCAAGCTCTAAATCAATGATGTCGTCCATCATTCTTTGTGCATAACCCACGTGTTCTTTGAATAGTTCAAAGTCAAAATAAGCGTCTTTCGTAAACGGATTAACCACATATGAAAACAAATTGATAGCTAACAAACGACAAGAGTCATAAGCACAAAGTGGGATTTCACCACAAGGGTTAGTAGAAAGGGTTTTATATCCTAAATCAGCATAGCAGTCCGGAAGAGATTCTTGAATGATAGTATCCCAGAACAAAATTCCGGGCTCAGCCGATTTCCAAGCATTGTGAACGATTTTCTTCCAAAGTTCTTTGGCATTGATCTCTTTAGTGAACTTAGGGTTGTCACTAAAGATAGGATATTTTTGAACATACATTTGGTTGTTTTTAACCGCCTGCATAAACGAATTGTCTATTCTAACAGAAACGTTGGCTCCTGTAATTTTACCTTGCTCTAATTTAGCATCGATAAAATCTTCTGCATCCGGATGGTTAATAGAAACCGAAAGCATAAGAGCACCTCTACGACCATCTTGTGCTACCTCACGAGTAGAGTTTGAAAAACGCTCCATAAACGGAACCAATCCGGTTGAAGTTAAAGCTGAATTTTTCACGGCAGAACCTTTCGGACGAATGTGAGATAAATCATGACCCACTCCACCTCTACGCTTCATGAGTTGAACCTGTTCTTGGTCAATTTTCATGATTCCGCCATAAGAATCGCTTTCTCCTTTATTCCCAATTACAAAACAATTAGATAGAGAGGCTATCTGGAAAGGATTTCCAATCCCGGTCATTGGACTACCTTGCGGAATGATATATTTAAAGTCTTTTATCAAGTCATAAATTTGCTGTTCAGACATCGGATTCTTATAACGAGATTCGATTCGAGCGATTTCTGATGCTATTCTGCGGTGCATATCCGCAGGAGATTTTTCGTAAAGGTTTCCTTCAGAATCTTTTAAGGCATATTTGTTTATCCACACTCGGGCAGCCAAGTCATCGCCTTTAAAGTATTTTAAAGACTCCTGAAAAACCTCTTCGTTGGAATAGATTTTCCTTTTAGCCGTTTCTATCATTGTTTCCATAGCGTTTCTTATTTAGTTTGTTCGTTGGGATAAAATTACTCAAAAAAATAAGAATCAAAAAATCATGTTTAAAAAAGTTATCAAGAATCAATTGTTAATATTTTGATTCATAGTTATTTATGAAAAATGAAAGCTCAAAAAGTTAACAAAAAAATATTTTTATGAAATTATTTCTCGATTAGAATGCTGACTGCATTTCCTCCGAACCCTACTGCATTTATTAGGATTTTTTGAAGAGGTTTGTTAGCTTTCTCGGTAGAAACAAATGGAATTTTGATAAACTCTTGATTTTGTAACATTAACAAAGCTAATTCAATACTTAAAGCTCCGGAAGCACCAAAAGTGTGTCCGATTTTCCATTTATTAGATGTAAGAAGTGGAAGATGTTTTCCAAAAATCTTTTCAATAGCTCGAAATTCTGATAAATCGCCTTTTATAGTTCCGGGTGCATGCATTACGATAGCGTCTATTTCGTGCGTGTGAGTGTTTTGAAGAGCCATTTTCATAGCTTTTTGCATGCTTTCAGCTTCTTCGGAAATTGAGGAGCCGTGAGTAATCGTCTCAGTAGCGTATCCAAAACCGGTTATATAACCCAAAGCATTTTTTGGGGCTTCTTTTTCTAAACACAAAACGGCTGCCCCTTCGCCTAAAACCATAGTGTTTTCGGTTTTCTGTAAATCAAAACTTCTGCACGGATATTCAGAACGAGTAGAGGCGTAAATTTTCATCGCTTTCATCTGGGCCAAAGTGAAAGGAGTAAGCGGAGCTTCACTACCACCTGCTAGGAATTTATCTGTCATTCCGGAATTTATCCAAACAATTCCGTTAAGTATGGCATGAAGTGCTGTAGAACATGTTATGGAATGAGAAATTTCGGGTCCTTTACTTTTTAAATCTTGAGCTATCCAAGAAGAAATGTTCCCTAAAGTCGTGCTAGGCGAAGATTGTGTGCTCGTTTTCCCGGTTTCGATGAATTCTTTGTGATGTTTTTCGAAAAGTGAAGTAGCTCCTCTAGAAGAACCAATATTGATTCCGAACACATCATTTGATGTCCATCCGGCTTTTTCGATAGCTTTTCGAGAAGCTAAGATTCCGTACAAAACCGAGTTGTCAAGATGTCTGTATTTGCTTTTTTCTGAAGCTAAGACGGATTTAATTTCTGCCAAGTCATTGGATAAAGCACAAACTAATTCTTCATGCCCTCCGATTTCTTTTTCTGATATAAGAGAGGTAGGGTTTTGGTAATTTTTCCAAACCGTTTCATTATCAGAGCCTAAAGCAGAAAAAGAAGCAACAGAAGTTATGGCAACAGGAATCAAAGCCGTAAAATTTTTCAGCAAAGGTACTTAGAAATGTTTAAAAACATAGTATCAGTAAAATAACTACCTTTGCAAAAAAATATCAGAATGCATAAAGCAGGTTTTGTAAATATTATCGGAAACCCGAATGTTGGGAAATCAACTCTTATGAATGCTTTTGTAGGAGAACGACTCTCTATTATAACATCAAAAGCACAAACAACCAGACACAGAATTTTAGGGATTGTAAACGGAGAAGATTTTCAGGTAGTCTTGTCGGATACTCCGGGAATCATCAAACCCGCTTATGAGTTGCAAGCTTCGATGATGGATTTTGTGAAATCCGCTTTTGAGGATGCTGATATTTTGATTTATATGGTTGAAATAGGAGAAAAAGACTTGAAAGACGAAGCTTTCTTCAATAAAATCATCCATTCTAAAATTCCGGTTTTATTGTTGTTGAATAAGATTGACAAGTCAAACCAAGAGCAACTCGAAGAGCAAATTGCTCTCTGGAAAGAAAAAGTGCCTAATGCTGAGCTTTACCCTATTTCGGCTTTAGAAAACTTCAACGTTAAAGAAGTATTTGATAGAATCGTAGAGCTTCTTCCGGAATCACCCCCATATTACCCGAAAGATGCTTTGACTGATAAACCGGAACGCTTCTTCGTAAACGAAATAATCAGAGAAAAGATTCTATTGAACTACGATAAAGAAATTCCTTATGCTGTTGAAATCGAAACAGAGGAGTTTATCGAAGACGAAGACATCATCCGAATTAGAGCGGTGATTATGGTTGAGCGTGATACTCAAAAAGGAATCATCATCGGTCACAAAGGGGCTGCATTAAAAAAAGTAGGAATTCAGGCCAGACAAGATATGGAGAAGTTTTTCGGGAAACAAATTTATCTGGAAACTTTTGTAAAAGTCAACAAAAACTGGAGGAACGACCCGAGACAGCTCAGACGTTTTGGATATAACAACAAATAAAATTAGAAATCAGAATACAGCCCAAATGTTTAACATGAACATTTGAACCTTAAAATTTAAAACAAATCAATGAATAATATAGTAGCCATAGTAGGACGTCCGAATGTAGGAAAATCAACTTTGTTTAATCGTTTAATCAAACGAAGAGAAGCCATAGTTGATTCGGTGAGTGGAGTAACCCGTGATCGTAATTACGGTAAAAGCGAATGGAACGGAAAAGAATTTTCTGTAATCGATACCGGAGGTTATGTGAAAGGATCAGACGATATTTTTGAAGGCGAAATCCGTAAACAAGTAGAGTTGGCAATTGACGAAGCAGACGTAATTCTCTTTGTTGTAGATGTAGAAGAAGGAATTACTCCTCTTGACGAAGAGGTTGCAAATTTGCTTCGTAAGGTTACTAAACCCGTACTTTTGGCTGTAAATAAGGTGGATAATGCCATGCGTCAGAAAGATGCATTTGAATTCTATAATTTAGGTTTAGGCGATTATTATCCGATTTCGGGAACTTCAGGTAGCGGAACAGGAGAACTTCTAGATGCTTTGATTGCTGCCTTCCCTGAAAAACCACAAACCGAAAATGTAGATGAAAACTTGCCAAGATTTGCTGTGGTAGGAAGACCTAATGCAGGAAAATCAAGCTTCATCAATGCCCTTATTGGTCAAGACAGATATATCGTAACAGATATTGCAGGAACTACTCGTGATGCTATCGATACGAGATATAATCGCTTTGGGTTTGAATTCAATTTGGTTGATACAGCCGGAATTCGTAAGAAATCCAAAGTAAAAGAGGATCTGGAATTCTATTCGGTAATGCGATCTGTGAGAGCTATTGAACATAGCGACATTTGTATTTTGATGGTAGATGCTACTCGTGGATTCGAAGGGCAAGACCAAAGTATTTTTTGGTTAGCCGAGAAAAACCGAAAAGGAATTGTGATTTTAGTGAATAAGTGGGATTTGGTCGAGAAAGATACTATGACCACTAAGCAATACGAAGAAAAAATTCGTAAACAAATCGAACCATTTACAGATGTGCCAATTGTCTTTGTTTCGGCATTAACCAAACAAAGACTTTTAAAAGCTTTAGAGACAGCTGTTCAAGTATACGAAAACCGCAAGCAACGTATACCGACCTCAAAACTGAATGAGGTGATGTTGAAAATTATCGAAAATTATCCTCCGCCAGCATTGAAAGGAAAATACATCAAGATTAAGTATTGTATGCAATTGCCGACCCCGACTCCGCAGTTTGTGTTCTTTGCGAATTTGCCGCAATACGTCAAAGACCCATACAAGCGGTTTTTAGAGAACAAACTCAGAGAGCATTATAATTTTTCGGGGGTTCCAATCGATATTTACATAAGAGAAAAGTAACCTAAAATGCTCAGAAGAATTCAGATTATAGTGCTGTTTTTCTTTTCTGTTTTTGGCTTGGCTCAGAAAGCAGAACTGCGATTCATAAGCACCGTAACTGTTGAAGCCGATTTGTATTTTGGTAAAGATGCTTTGGGGTATGATTATTTTACTAAAAATAACGTGCTCTATAAGCAAAAAAACACCGAAAAGTGGGAGTATAAGAACCTTTCGTTGGGTAAAATCACATCGGTGGATTTGATAAATCCGCTTAAAATCTTGGTTTTTTATCGCGATTTTAATTCGGTTATTTTGCTCGATAATCAGCTCTCAGAAATATTAAAAATCAATTTGTCTGAATTTGATTTGGTGGCGCAAACCTGTTCGATGGCTTCAAGAAACAGGCTTTGGGTGTATGATAATCTGACTGGTAGTCTTTTCTTGGTGGATTATCAGAATAAGAAAAAAACAAGTATCAACCAACCTTTTCATAGCAACTTTAAGTATTGGAAGTCCGATTACAATTATTGGTTCAGGGTTTCTGAGGAAAATGAAGTTTTTAGCTATGATAATTATGGGAATGTCATTTTGCAAGGTCATCTTCCGGAATTTAATAATATATTAATGACCGAAAACAGGGAAATATTTTTAAGTTTAAATGATAATTTATATTTTTACCAAAGCCTGAAAGAGGAGCCTCAGGAACTCTCTTTATCGGAAAAAGTATTTGATAGTTTCGATTACAGAAGCGGAAATTTATCTATTTTTACTAAAAATAAAATTCAAAATTACCAACTAATACTACCATAATGCACATTGCTATAGCAGGAAACATCGGAGCAGGAAAGACCACACTAACTAGACTTTTAGCCAAATATTTCCGGTGGGAACCTCATTTTGAAGATGTGGTTGATAATCCGTATTTAGACGATTTTTATCACCAGATGGAAAGGTGGAGTTTTAACCTGCAAATCTACTTCTTGAATAGCCGCTTTCGTCAGATTCTTCAAATCAGACAAAGTGGAAAGAAAATTATTCAAGACAGAACCATTTATGAAGATGCGTATATTTTTGCACCTAACCTTCATGATATGGGGCTTATGAGCAGTAGAGATTTCCAGAACTATACATCTCTCTTTGAGCTTATGGAGACTATGGTACAAGCTCCGGATTTACTTATCTATTTGAGAAGCTCCGTTCCGAATTTGGTAGGGCAGATTCACAAAAGAGGTAGAGAATATGAAAATTCGATCTCTATTGATTACTTATCTCGTCTGAACGAACGTTATGAAGAGTGGATTAAGGGCTACAATAAAGGCAAGCTTCTAATTATAGACGTGGATAACATCAATTTTGTTGACAATCCCGAACATTTAGGAGATATCATCAACAAAATTGATGCAGAAATTAATGGGCTTTTTTAAAGCGCTTCTACTTTAATATCATTGTCTTGGAGCATGTCTTTCAACATGTTTTCAATTCCGTTTTTCAATGTAAATGTCGAAGACGGACATCCGCTACAAGCACCTTGAAGAATAACTTTTACTCGTTTTTCAATCGGGTCAAAAGATTCGAAAGCGATATTTCCTCCATCTGAAGCTACAGCCGGTTTTACATACTCTTCCAAGATATTGATGATTTGTTGTGAAGTTGTGTCAAGACTCTCAAACTTCTCGTCAGAGATTTGAGTTTTTTGTTGAGTCGGGTTGTGTTTGCTCTCATCAAAAACTGATTTTCCTTGCTCGATAAATTCTCGGATGAAAGAGCGAAGTTCCATAGCTACTTCGTCCCACTCTTTAATGTTGTATTTGGTGATGGAAACGTAGTTTTCGTCTAAGAAAACTTCTTTTACGAAAGAAAATTTGAAGAGTTCTGTGGCCAAATCTGAGGCTTGTGCTTCTTCAATATTCTTAAATTCAACGGAGTTCTTAACAAGAGGTTTGTTGGTTACAAACTTCATTACTGATGGATTTGGAGTACTTTCTGCATACACCGTAACCGGAATTTTTTTCTTCTCAGACTGCGGAGCAATAATAGGCAGCCCTGAATTTATAAAATCGCTGATCTGATTGGCAACTTCTTCTTGCACATCACTCCATTCAACAATATTATAACGCTCAATAGCAATGAAGTTCCCTGATATAAAAACTGTTTTTACAAAAGGAAAATAAAACAATTTTTGGGCTAAAGCAGAGGGTTTAGCTTCGTCTATATTTTTAAATTCATAGCTCTCTTTGCTGATAAAATCAGGCAATTCGAACTTCATGATGGCTCGATTCTGCGTAGGTTTGATAGTCACTTGAGACATGCTGTTTGGTTTTTTTTACAAAGATATTAAGTTATTTTTTAAATTTGTTTATATTTGGAGATTCTTAACGAAATGCTGTCGTTGAGGATTTTACCAACAAAAACCAGAAATCAACCAATTATAAATATGTAGTATTAAAAAGGAAAATTTATGAAAAGAATTACTCTCATAATGCTGTTGCTGCTATTTACGAACGCGTTTTCGCAAACAGCAAACATAGTTACTACGAAAACCCCCCCTACTCAAGGGTATATGTACCAAGCAGGTTATAACCAGACTATTACTTATTATCTTCAAGTAGGTAATAATGGATCCGGGAGTGCGACAAACGTTAGTGTAGAGGTTCCTGTGCCTGTGAATATCCCAGAGGCTCAAGTAACTTGGACAGGTAGTAATGGTACTTCCGGAACAGGAGCAATTTCTCAAGTTATCCCTTCAATGGGTTCCGGAGAAATCATAACCTATCAAATCGTAATGCCAATCGTAGCAGGGTTTAATCAAGCTACTGATATGCTAACTCCGGGAGATGTGGTTATTGATGCGGGTGCAGGAGATGTTGTTTTCTTGCTTACTAATGGAGCATACGTTCCGGGAACTGTCGCTGTCTACACGATTACCGTTACCAACAATGGTCCTGATGATGCTCAGAATGTACAGGTAGCAGATGTAATTTCTATTCCTGGAGTAGATGTTTCTGCTGTTACGTGGGTAGGAACCAATGGTTCGTCAGGAACGGGAGACCTTCAAGATACAATTGCTACACTTGTTAATGGAGAAACAGTAACTTATACGGTGAATATACCTACGCCCGCTAGTCTCACTCAAATAATTACTAATAGTGTCGAAGTTACTTCTGATACTCCGAGTGACAATAATGTTTGTGTAGGATGTACGAGTTATGCTGCCCCGGCGGCTTATGCCGATCTTCAGTTTTCGAAAATAGCTACGAACGACTGTTATCTTACGGGTGATTGGGTAGAATACATCATAACTGTAACCAACAATGGTCCTAGTGATGCACAAAATGTTGTGGTGCATGACCCAATTCTTCCATTGTTTAATACTTATGGAATAACAGCTGCTCAAATGAACTGGTCTGGAAGTAACAATAGTTCCGGAACAGGGACATTGGATAATACGATTCCAACTTTAGCAGTAGGACAAACTGTAACCTATACGCTAAATCTCTTTATTCCTGAAACAGTAAATACTACTAATAACTTTGTCAATAGGGTATATATTTCTAGTGCTACTATTGACCCGAACCCGAATCCAAATCCGAACCCAAATAATGGATTTGGTCAACAAATGGCCCAAGGAGCTATTGCAGCGTGTCCAGATTATGTTACTGTAAATACTACACTATATACCCCTCAAGAACTTGTTACTGATGTGTTGGTGGGAATGGATTGTGCTCTTATCGAGAACATTCAATTTCAAGGTTATCCTTCGGGAATGGGGTATTTCCATGCTAACAATTCCGACTTCCCTCTGAAAGAAGGAATTATTCTTCGTTGTGGACCGGCACAATTCTCACAAGGTCCTTATACAGGAAACAATATAAGTGGAACCGCATCGGGTGTGGGAGATGCTGATTTGCAAGCCATTAGTATTGCAAACGGGCAGCCCAACAGTATCAATGATGTAACTTATTTACAGTTTGATTTTACTCCGATTAACGATTTTATGAGTTTCAACTTCTTGTTCTCTTCGAATGAGTATGGAACTTATCAATGTTTTTTTGCAGACGTATTTGCATTTATTCTTACGGATTTAACAACGGGAGAGGAATCCAATTTGGCTGTAATTCCGGGGACTAATATTCCTGTTTCAGTAGTAAATATTAAAGATGGGGCTTATAATTCAAATTGTCCTTCTCAGAATATTGAATATTTCGGACAAATGAATGTTGTTGGAGACCCTATAAACATGATTGGGCAAACTGTCGTAATGCAAGCTTCATCTCCGGTAGTTCCGTGTAGAAAATATCGTATTAAACTTGCAATTGGAGATTATTCAGATTCCATTTTGGATTCTGCGGTTTTCCTTGAGGCAGGTAGTTTTGATATCGGAAGTCTTGATTTAGGACAAGATTATATGATTGAGCAAGGAACTGCAATTTGTCCAGAAGATTCCGTAATTTTAGATTCTGGTTTAACTGAAATTGATGAAGGGTGCGAAATTACTTATACGTATCAATGGTATTATAATGGAGAACCTATTCCTGGAGCTAATGAGCCTACTTATGAAGTAGAACCAGGAGAAGCAGGACTCTATGAGTTACATACAAATATTCTTATAGAAGGAGCAACTGTAGATGTAGAATGTGATCTTAACCCGGGAAGTGTAATAGTAGAGTTTTATCCTCCCTTACCGGCTGGTGAACCAGACGACTTGGTAACGTGTAATGGTATTTTCAATCTAGAAGAAACTTATGACCAACTTTATGGAACTGAACTTACTCCAAGTGATGTAACCATTACTTTCCACTTGTCTATGAGTGATCTCGAAAACTGGTGGAACTTAGAGTGGAACCCTCCGTATCCATCACTTACGGCATATACTGCTATATCTAACCCACAAACTATTTATGTAAGGGTTCAAGACCTTAACAGTGATTGTTTTGTGATTAGAACCTTTGATCTGATTACTGAGGATTGTCAGTTTGAGGCTCCTGAAGATATGGTGTTATGTGATAATGACAAAGATGGTGTAGAGACTGTTGATTTATCTCAATTTATCGCAGACCTCTTAGATGGTTTTGATAATCATAATGTAAGTTTTCACAGTACACAAACAGGAGCAGACACAAGTAGTGTTACAGACGTTATAGATCATACCCTACCTTTTGTAGTTCCGGTAGGCACCACAGCGACTGTATGGATAAGACTAGAGGACAACAATGATACTTCTTTATACGAAACAGATAGCTTTACTATTACCGTAAATGCTGCTCCTGATATTGACTTTATCGAAGGTACAATTCTACAATTGTGCGATGATAACACCGACGGGTTCGCAGTCTTTAATTTAACTACTGTGGGTAATACGATAACGGAAACAATACCGGGACTTACTATTTCTTATTATACTTCACAAACTGATGCCGAAGCAGGAGCAGGTGCTATAATCAATCCAAATGCTTATACAAATACTTCAAATCCTCAGATTATTTGGGTAAGAGCT
>Ga0209075_1001403_pt1 | contig 22588 bp, 20 predicted proteins | sample Stecom2011_FD_187523 | JGI IMG/M metagenome (GOLD analysis project Ga0209075, IMG submission 187523) | Agricultural soil microbial communities from Utah to study Nitrogen management - Steer compost 2011 (SPAdes) (version 2) | ecosystem: Environmental > Terrestrial > Soil > Agricultural land...
TAAAATGCAGGCTTTAAATAATAATGGTGCCCGGAGGCGGAATCGAACCACCGACACGAGGATTTTCAATCCTCTGCTCTACCGACTGAGCTATCCGGGCTAAGACACATGATGTGCTTAAGTGGCGCGTATTAAACCTGTTACAGTCGCCACTGTCAAGCGCTCTTTGTAAATTAATTATCTTTATTTTCAGGGACATAGCCATCGGCTACTACAAAGTCTTCACCAGCGAAAAATTTGTCTCTTTGTTCGGTTAAAAACTTACGTGCTTCTTTATCCATCATATTTAAATGCTTTTCATTGATAAGGCGGGTTTGGTGATCTGTCCATTCTTCCCATGCCTTTTTAGAGTAGTTTTCATAAATCTCTAAGCCTTTTTCTCCAGGGATGGGTGGATTAGCTAAGCCTTCTAGTTCTTCTTGATACTTCTTACAAAAAACCATGCGAGTCATAGTTCAGCCTTATGGGTTTGTTTTAAAAGTTTTTTAACAGGAGCGGCTAGTCCAAGCTCCAAAGGATTGTTGGGATTGTACCAACATCTATCCAACTTGTCGGTTTCAGCACACTGATTAGGTGTTTGCACTAAAGAGTAAATCAAAGGGTGAATATCTAAGTGATAATGACTAAAAGTATGTCGAAAATGTGCGACTTCAATCGGTGCGGCTGAAGTACCAGGTAATAGTGTAGTAAATAACTCGTCAGCTGCCTTAATACTTTCGGCTTCAGGAAAGCTCCAGAGACCACCCCAAATGCCTTTGCTTGGGCGTTTTTCTAGCAGAAGCGCTCCGCTCGGATCTTTAATGAGTAGCATATATGTATGCTTAACCGGTTTTACCTGCTTAGGTTTCGAGTTTGGAAACTGTGTCGGATTACCCGTTTTCAGGCCTAAGCAATCTTTACGCAACGGGCATTGCTCGCAGTTAGGGCGGGTACGAGTACATAACGTAGCCCCTAAGTCCATCATGGCTTGAGTGTATTCGCGCGAACTGTTTGCAGGCTGTAACTGCTCTGCGACTTGCCAGAGTTTCTTTTCTATTTTAGAGGTGCCAGGCCAGCCTTCAATGGCTAAGTAGCGTGTTAGTACTCGTTTCACATTACCGTCTAGTATAGGGGCGTTAATGCCCATGCTAATTGAGGCTATGGCGGCGGCTGTCGATCGCCCAATACCTGGGAGGCTACTTAGTGCTTCGACGGATTGTGGAAAGACACCGTTGTACTCGTTAACAATGACTTGTGCACACTTATGCAAGTTACGCCCGCGTGCGTAATAGCCTAAGCCTGTCCAGAGGTGCAGTACCTCATCTTGGTCGGCAGCAGCTAAAGCGTAAACATCGGGAAAGCGTTCCATAAAACGCAAATAATATGAAATCACCGTGCTGACTTGGGTTTGTTGCAGCATGATTTCAGAAACCCATACACGATAAGGGGTAATATCCTGCTGCCAAGGCAAGTGTTTGCGCCCGTGTTGTTCGTACCAATCTAAAACGCGTTGGCTAAAATCATCGGCAAGTTTCATCGAGTTATTTAAGCTCTTCGAGCTGTGATCGTAATGCTTTAGGGTCGTGATTTTGTAGGTAGTGTTCAAGTTGTTCAAAAAATAATGGGCGACTGAATAAATACCCTTGCGCGCCATCACACAGGTTGTCGCATAAGAAAGTTAATTGCTCGATCGTTTCTACGCCTTCTGCGACAACCGATAAATTCAGTTTATGCGCCATCGCAATGATTGCTGCGGTGATAGCCATATCGCTTGGGTCAGAAGGGATATCCATAACAAATGAACGGTCAACTTTTAAAACGTTGATGGGGAAGCTCTTAATATAAGATAGGGAAGAGTAACCCGTACCAAAGTCATCAATTGCAATAGAAACCCCTAGTTCTTTCAGGTGTTTCATAGTGACCGTGGCACCTTTCACATCTTCCATAATAATACTTTCGGTAATTTCCAACTCTAAATTTTGGGGTGGCAAGCCAGAGGAAGTTAACGCCTCTTTAATATTGTCTAACAGGTTAGGGTCGGAGAATTGCTTGGCGGAAACGTTGACCGCTACTTTGGCCGATTCGGGTAGAAGCTTCTGTTCTAATAGCTTGTTAACTTGCACGCAGCTTTCTTGTAATACCCATTTATCAATTTGAACAATTTGCCCCGTTTCTTCTGCAATAGGTATGAAGCGGTCGGGTGAAATAATTCCTTTAGCGGGATGTGACCAGCGTATTAAAGTTTCAATACCGGTTAAGCTAAAGTCTTCTAAGTTGATTTTAGGTTGGAAAGATAAAACAAATTGATTTTCAGCCAGAGCCGTGTTGATTTCTTGTTCGGTTTCTAAGTGCTCTAATACTCGACGGTTCATATCTTCAGAGAAAAACTGAATGTTATTTCTACCCAGTTCTTTGGCTCGATACATGGCTAAGTCGGCGTTTTTCATCAAGACTTTATCGTCGGTCGAATCGTCAGGAATCATAGTGATTCCGATACTGACTGTCGTGCTTAATGGGTAACCGTGAACATGTAGAGATTCTGAAATAGATTTCAGAATCTTCTCGGCAACTAACAAAGCATCCTCTGAGCTGCGAATATCGGTGAGCAGAACAGTAAACTCATCGCCCCCTACACGTGAAACAGTGTCCGTTTCTCGTAAGTTACTTTTTAAGCGCTTAGCGACTTCAATCAATAGAAGGTCACCAGTGTCGTGGCCGAGTGTATCGTTAACCCGTTTAAATTGGTCCATGTCGATAAACATTAAGGCAACAGAGGTGTTAGTGCGCTGAGCATTAATAATAGAGTTTTGTAGGCGGTCTCTGAATAAGCGGCGATTAGCTAAACCTGTGAGTGGGTCGTACAGTGCCAAGCTTTCCATTTTTAGCTGGGCTTCTTTTAGTTCAGAAATATCTGAAATAGTGCCAAGGTAACCAAGCAGGCGGCCTTTTTGGTCGTGCAATGCACTGCTTAATAGTTGTAGCCAAACAATCTCATCATCACGGCGGTAAAAACGAAACTCTAAACTGATGCTTTCTTGCTTGTCGACTAGCTTTTTCCAGTGCTTGTGAAAGTGCGCTTGATCTTCAGGATGAATTTTAGACATCCATGTTTCTAGGCTTGGCAGGTATGAGGGCGTTGCGTGGATATCACGCCAACGCTGATTAACGTACTCAAGTTGTAACCCTTTATTTATTTGAAAAATACCCACGGGAGAGAGTGCGGTGAGTTTACGGAATCTGTCCTCACTGCTTTTGAGGGAGTTGTTTTCTAGCTCGATGGTGTTTAGCAGCGAGTTAAAGAGGTCAATAAGATCCCCAAGCTCATCATGCGTTTGTTTCTTAGCGCGAATCGAATAATCTTTTTTACGCAGAATGCTTTTAAGTGTTTTGTTTATGTCTTTAATCGGGCTGATAACAATTTGCTGAAGGCCGCTCGAAAGTAAAAGAGCTAAGAGTAATGCAAAGAATAAAACCACGCCCGAGAAGAATAAAAACGATTTAATACGAGCGAGTAGTTCGGCATGGCTCGATTCAATATATAAAGTCCCAATTGGCTCTTGGTTGAACTCTATTGGGAAGCGTTGGAAAAAGTTTAATGTAGTGCTGCTATCGATGTCATACAAATAATTGGGGCAAGACATTGACGAGTTCTCGTAATAGCTGCTGACTAGTTGCTGTTCACTGTTGTACAAACAGCCACGAATAATGCTGGTGTCGGCACTTAATGCGTCTAGGTTGTTTTGTAGAATGGGCTGATCTTGGAACATTAATGCAGGGCCAGATTGGTTGGCTAATACCTCTCCTAAAATGGTTAGTTTGCCGTCGACCTCTTGCTTACCTAAATAATACTCTAAAGAAATAAATGCCAAATTACTGAGCATTAACGTAAGTGCTGTGGTGACCATGGCCATGGTTATCAGCTTGGTACGAAGAGAATTATTTCTTTGGTGTTTGGGCATTGTTGTTATTTAACCAAAAACAATTAAGACAATAGAATTAAAGCTTAGTTGATTATTGATCGTTGTGTAAGAGGGAGATAAAAAAACTGGCCAATAAAGGCCAGTAAAAGATGTATAACAAGGAGAGTAACAAGTTAGTCTTTCTGCTGTTGAGAAAGTTCCTCTAAAAGTTCGTCCATTGAAATTTGTTGTAAACGGTCATTCAGTTGGTCACGATAGGTTTTAACAATGCTTAAACCAGAAACCACAGCATCGTATACTAGCCACTCACTGCCTTCGTCTTTTTGATATAAACGAAAATCCACAGGAATTAAGTTGCCGTTAGTCTGACGTAAGTTAGTGCGTACTATGGCTTTATCGCCCTTGTTATTGTAAACGGTTTCAGAAATAACAAATCGTTCGCCAGCAAAGGCTTTAAAAGCACTGCTGTAAGTTTTAATTTGTAATTCTTTGTACAGGTCTATAAAAGACTGACGCTGCTCGTTACTAGCACGTCGCCAGTGTTTGCCAAGGGCGCCCATTGCTAAACGACGCTCATCAACAGCTGGAATAATCCAGGTTGAAACTAAATCGTGAATAACTTCATCGGTACGCTCTTCAGGGGCAAGCTCGGTAAGAGTATTAATAACACCATCGGTTGCAGCTTGAATAACCGCTCGTGGTTCTTCTATTTCACCGGCTTGAGCAGAAAATGAAAAGACTAAAGCGATCATCAACGGAAATAATGTTTTAACAAGGTTCATAAAGGTTACCAATTAAAGCGATTGAATGAATAGTATGCAGTGCTTAAGGATTAAAGCAAAGATTACCCTTGGTTACCTAAGTATAGCCAATGGTCGTCTTTCTGAATGAAACCACGATTCTTTAAAGCTGGCTGTAGAGAGGTAGGGCAGTTGTTAACCCGCAGCGTTTTTTTCTCTTGCTGAGCCCAGCGGCATATAAAGTGAGCAAGCTGATGCATGACTCCACGACGTTGAGTGATGGTACGTACACCGGCGTGAGACAATAGCACTTGGCCATCGACCTCTTTGGCAAGAAGCGCGCCCACAATGCGGTCATTAAAGCGCCCAGCCATTACCCAACCGCCGTTCTTTAACCACTCTTGCAGTTGATCGGTATTGAGCAAGAAGCCGTCTATTGGAGTGTCTAAGTGGATTTTTTCAAGATCCTGCCAGTCTGTGGTGGAGGGTTCTTCGATATGTTCGAGTAATACAGGCATCATTGCTCCTAACTAGGTACATTCTTTATGGATTTGCTTTATAATACAGTTTTTCATTTGATTAAACTTTGGAGACATTATGGCACGCACTGCAACGGTGGAGCGCAATACTCTTGAAACAAAAATTAGAGTAAGCATAAACCTCGATGGTACCGGCGCTGCAAAGTTCGAAACAGGTGTTCCTTTCTTAGATCATATGATGGATCAAATTGCGCGTCACGGTTTAATTGATTTAGACGTACACTGCCAGGGCGATAACCACATTGATGACCACCACACTGTTGAAGATATTGGTATCTCTTTAGGCCAAGCTTTTGCTAAAGCTGTAGGCGACAAAAAAGGCATGGTGCGTTATGGCCATTCTTATGTCCCGCTAGATGAAGCATTGTCGCGCGTAGTAATTGATTTCTCAGGTCGTCCAGGTTTATTCATGGATGTTGAATTTACTCGCGCTAACTTGGGTACATTTGATGTGCAATTGTTTTGGGAGTTCTTCCAAGGCTTCGTTAACCACGCTGGTGTAACCTTGCATATTGATAATCTAAAAGGCTTTAACGCTCACCACCAAGCCGAAACTATCTTTAAGGCATTTGGTCGTGCATTACGAATGGCGTTAGCCGATGACCCACGTATGGCGGGTATGATGCCTTCTACTAAAGGCGTTCTTTAACAATAATGGGGCGCATCAGCCCCATTTTTTATGACGAATTATAAAGGTACTAATCATGCTGGTGATTCCTGCAATCGATTTAAAAGACGGCCAATGTGTGCGCTTACGACAAGGTCGAATGGAAGACTCAACCGTTTTTGGTGATGATCCTGTTTCTATGGCAAAACGTTGGGTTGACGCAGGTTGCCGACGTTTGCACCTTGTCGACCTTAATGGCGCCTTTGCAGGTGAGCCAGTCAATGGTGAAGCCGTTACCGCTATCGCAAAAGCATTTCCTAATTTACCCATCCAAATTGGTGGTGGGATTCGTACCCTAGAGACTATTGAGCACTACATTAAAGCAGGTGTGAGCTACGTTATTATTGGTACTAAAGCGGTTAAAGAACCTTCTTTTGTAAAAGAAGCATGTCAGGCGTTTCCTGGTACCGTTATTGTAGGGCTTGATGCTCAAGACGGCTATGTGGCAACCGATGGCTGGGCAGAAATCTCTGAGTTGAAAGCCGTTGATCTTGCTAAGCAATTTAAGCACGACGGTGTGACATCTATTGTTTATACCGATATTGCACGTGATGGCATGATGCAAGGCGTTAACGTAGAAGCCACTGTGCAGCTAGCACAAGAAGGTGGTATTCCCGTTATTGCTTCAGGCGGTGTCACTAATATTGAAGATATACGTCAACTCGCTAATGTTGCTCATAAAGGGTTGCTTGGTGCAATTACAGGTCGTGCAATATATGAAGGTACTTTAGACGTTGACGCTGCACAAAAGCTAGCCGATGAAATCACCGGAGCTAACTAATGTCTGATGCTAAGCATATTATTCCTTGTTTAGATATTAAAAATGGTCGCGTTGTTAAGGGTGTTAACTTTGTTGATATCCGTGATGCTGGCGACCCTGTGGAAATTGCTAAACGCTATAACGATCAAGGCGCTGATGAACTTGCTTTCTTAGATATCTCGGCAACTAATGAAGGTCGGGATACTATGGTTGACCTAGTTAAAGAAGTGGCCAAAGTCATTAGTATACCTTTGACTGTTGGTGGCGGGATTCGTGAGCTTGAAGACATAGGTCGCATTCTTGAAGCAGGTGCTAGCAAAGTGTCGATTAACTCGGCAGCGGTTAAGCGCCCTGAGCTAATTAAAGAAGCAGCGGCTAAGTTTGGTTCAGACAAGCTAGTGGTTGCGTTAGATGTTAAAGAAACAAGTCCAGGCGCTTGGGAAATTATTACCCATGGCGGTGAAAAGGGGACAGGTTTGGATGCGGTTGAGTGGGCTAAGAAAATGGCTGACTTAGGTGCAGGTGCAATTTTACTAACCAGTATGAATCGTGATGGTGCCAAAACCGGTTTCGATTTAGCCGCAACGCGTGCTATAGCTGATGCTATTAGTATTCCAGTGATTGCCTCCGGCGGTGTGGGTGAGTTAGATCATTTTGTTGAAGGTGTCACCCAAGGTCATGCGAGTGCTGTGTTAGCTGCATCGGTCTTTCATTATGGTGAGTTCACTGTACGCCAAGTAAAAGAGCATATGGCCGCAGCCGGTATTAAGGTGAACCTATAATCCAGTTATAAAGTAACGAAGCGCTCTTTTGAGTTTCTTACTTTTATACAGGCCATAAAAAAGCGGCTTAGTTAATACTAAGCCGCTTTTTTGTTCTTTAGAAAACGTTGTTTCTAGTAAAGAACGCGTGCACGAATAGTGCCATCGACTTCTTTAATTTTTTGCAGTGCTAAGTCAGAAGCACCTTTAGCTACGTCAATCACTACATAACCTACGTCTTCTACTGTCTGTAAGAACTGACCTGAAATGTTAATGTTGTTATCCGCCAATACTTGGTTGATAGCGTTCATAACGCCAGGAACGTTCTGGTGAACGTGTAGAATGCGGTGTACTTCGTGGTTAGTAGGTAGCGCAACTTCTGGGAAGTTCACAGAAGAAGTGGTGGTACCCGTATCGCTGTAGGAAACCAGTTTGCCACCAACTTCTTTACCAATGTTTTCTTGTGCTTCTAGAGTAGAGCCACCAATGTGTGGTGTTAAGATTACATTGTCGAACTCGCGTAATGGAGAAATAAACTCATCATCATTTGAGCGTGGTTCAACTGGGAATACGTCAACCGCAGCACCTAAGATTCTCTTAGAACGTAAAGCGTCTGCTAAGTCATCAATATTAACTACGGTACCGCGCGCTAAGTTTAAGAAGTACGAGCCTTCTTTCATTTGTGCAAACTGTTCTGCTTGCATCATCATTTTAGTGCTTGGCGTTTCTGGTACGTGTAATGACACAACATCAGAGATGTTTAGTAGTTCGTTTAGCGTATCAACCTGTTTAGCGTTACCAATAGGAAGCTTAGCAATAACGTCATAGAAGTATACTTCCATGCCTAGGTTTTCAGCGATAACAGATAGCTGAGTACCAATGGAACCGTAGCCAACAATACCTAGTTTCTTACCACGGATTTCGTAAGAGTTGTCAGCTGACTTGATCCAACCACCACGGTGAGCGCTCGCATTTTTCTCAGGGATGCCGCGCATCATCATTATGATTTCAGCAATCGCTAACTCTGCTACCGAACGAGTGTTAGAGTAAGGCGCATTAAAGACTGCAATACCACGTTTAGTAGCAGCTTTAAGGTCAACCTGGTTAGTACCAATACAGAAGCAGCCCACCGCAATTAGCTTTTCAGCCGCATCAAAAATTTCTTCTGTTAACTGAGTGCGAGAGCGTAGACCTACGAAGTGTGCATCTTTAATACGTTCTTTTAACTCTGCAGTTGGTAGTGCAGTTTTTACATAATCAATGTTGGTGTAACCAGCAGCGTGTAAAGTATCTAGAGCAGATTGGTGAACGCCTTCTAATAACAAAAACTTGATTTTGCTTTTATCTAATGATGTTTGTGACATGGAACTACCCTTTTAAATAGGATCAAAAAATTGTGAAAGTCTTAAATAGTACTTCTTGTCTTCTCTTGTAAAAAAGCCAAGCTCAAGGGTGAGATTCGCTATTTAGAGACTTTCTAAGACCGGAAAGTATCTGTTTTTAAACAGATAGGTCTTATGGAGACAAAAAGCTCCGAAAGAAGTGTTGTGTATGCTAGCATAAGGAACCTAATAGCGTGAGTCTGAAAGTAAGTTTTCATCACGAAGTTTACTCACTTTACAATGAATTAATTTCAAATTGCTTGGACATCTCATGAATCAAGAAGCCTTAGTTGAGCGTTTGGCAGCCATCGTTGGTGCAGACAAAGTACGTACCGATGAAGAATCTTTAGACACATTTGGTAAAGACTGGACCAAAGTCTGGCCGCCAAAGCCTAGTGCAATTGTTTTTCCTAAAACCACTGAGCAGGTGCGTGATATCGTTTTGTTCGCCAACGAGCATAAGATTGCACTGGTTCCTTCTGGTGGGCGTACTGGCTTGAGTGCCGGTGCTATGGCAACCAATGGTGAAGTTGTGGTCGCTTTTGATTACATGAATCAAATTCAAGATTTTAATGCGATGGACCGTACTGTTAAATGTGGTGCCGGGGTGATTACTCAGCAGCTACAAGAGTACGCAGAAGAGCAGGGGTTATTTTATCCGGTAGACTTTGCCTCGTCGGGCTCGAGCCAGCTCGGTGGCAATATAAGTACGAATGCTGGTGGTATTAAAGTTATTCGTTGGGGCATGACCCGTGATTGGGTTGCTGGTCTAACAGTAGTAACTGGTAATGGCGAAATACTCAGACTAAACAAAGATTTGCTTAAAAATAATACGGGCTATGATTTGCGCCAATTATTTATTGGTGGTGAAGGCACGTTGGGCTTTATTACTGAAGCAACAATGCGTTTAACGCGTCAGCCTCAGAATTTAACCGTATTGGTGTTAGCGATTCCAGAGTTGGACGATGTGATGAAGGTTCTGCATCAATTTCAAAACTCTATGGACTTAACCGCCTTTGAGTTTTTCTCAGACAAAGCAATGCGTAAAGTGTTGTCCCATAATGAGCTGCCAGAGCCTTTTGAAGGCAGTGCTGAGTTTTATGCGCTAATTGAATTCGAGGCTATAAACGAATCCGACTTAGATCTTGCCATGACTGAATTTGAACGTTGTTTAGAGGAAGGCTGGGTTGTTGATGGTGTGATTAGCCAAAGCGAAACTCAAGCGGCTAATTTATGGCGTTTGCGTGAAGGAATCTCCGAGACCATCTCTCAGTGGACACCTTACAAAAATGACATTTCAGTAGTGACCTCAAAAGTACCGCCTTTTTTACGTGATATTGATGAAATCGTAACTCGTGAATACCCAGACTTTGAAATTATTTGGTTTGGTCATATCGGAGACGGAAATCTTCATTTAAATATTTTGAAGCCAGACGATTTACCTAAAGAAGAGTTCTTTGAGCGTTGTAATAAGGTATCGACTTGGGTAATGGAGATAGTTGAAAAATATGACGGCTCTATTTCGGCTGAGCACGGTGTAGGCTTAACGAAAAAGTCATACTTGAAATACAGTCGCTCAGAGGCAGAGATAGCCTATATGAAAGCAATTAAGAAGGTGTTTGATCCTAATAATATTATTAACCCTGGCAAGTTGCTTGATTAATAGAGTAGAAAAAGGGCGCTAATAGCGCCCTTTTTTGTGGTTTAAAATGTGGTTAGAACAGCTGCTCCGGTATGGCAGTGGTATCACCGTCTGACTCATCGTTTGTAATGATACGAGCCGATTCTGATGGTACGTTTTCTTCTCTAAAGAATTCAAAGATGGCGTCTTTTTGTCCTGGTGCTGCAAGCAAGCCAGTCACAGGATCTATGCGTACGCTAACCACGCCTGCTGGTTGCTCAAATGGGTGTTCAGGAACACCTTTAAGGGCAGTGCTCATATAGTCTACCCATATGGGAAGTGCGGTGTTCGCACCAAATGCCCAGCGCCCTAAACTACGATTTTGGTCAAAGCCAACCCATACGGTGGTAACTAAATCAGGGTTGAAGCCTGCAAACCATGCGTCTTTTTGATCGTTTGTTGTGCCTGTTTTGCCGGCTAAATCGTCACGCTTAAGAGCAAGTGCACGACGACCAGTGCCGCGATTTACCACATCTTTTAACATGCTGACCATTAAGAACTGTATGCGCTCATCTAAAATACGGGGAGCAATGTTGGTAGGTTGCATGCTTTCACCCGGTAGAAATAGAAGGTCATCGTTATTAGTGTCTTGATCGGCTATGTCTTGTTGGCTGTTTTGTTCATTGCAGTTAGGACAAACGGTAGCAGGTTCGGCTTCGTATAAAAGGTTGCCTTTATCGTCTTCAATATGGCTGATGAGATAGGGTGTCACGGCGTAGCCACCGTTCGCCAAGACTGCGTAACCAGTAGCTAACTCCATAGAGGTAATCGCCGAAGCGCCAAGTGCTAGTGATAAGTCGGCATTCAATTTGGAGCGAGGGAATCCAAAAGGCTCCATAAAACGAATGGCCGTATGAGGCCCTATCTGGTTTAAAATACGGATAGAGACTAGGTTTTGTGAGCGGTATAGAGCCTCGCGTAAGCGTGTTGGGCCGTAAAATTTGCCGCTATTGTTTTGTGGGCGCCAAGTGCTTTCTAGAGTGGCATCATTAAATACGACTGGAGCATCGTTAATAATAGTTGCAGGCGTATAACCATTAGCTAGTGCGGCACTATAAACAAAAGGTTTGAAAGCAGACCCAGGTTGGCGTTCAGCTTGAATAGCACGGTTGAATTGGTTGCTTAGGGTTGAAAAACCGCCTACTAAAGCCTGAATAGAACCATCTTTTGGATTAATAGAAACCAAAGCACCTTCGACTTCTGGTAGCTGAGCTAGGGCAACGCCAGAGTTTGTATTTTTTACCCATACTTCCATACCAGGGCTTAATACTTCGTCAACAGACTTAGGCTCAGCGTCAACGATATCTTGGTTTATATAGCGTTTGGCCCAAAGAATGCTCTCAAAGGTAATCCACTGTTCGCCTGACCGGGTATATAGCCAGGCGCCATCTTTTTCAATGCGTGAAACAATCGCTGGTGAAATAAGGCCAATAGATGAGCGATTAGCCAATTCTTTTTGCCAACGTTCAAACGTTAAATCCCAGTCAATGGTTGTTGAGTCATCGGTATAAATAAAGTCGACAAACTTGGTGGGTTTTCTCCAACCATGGTCGCGATCGTAACTTAGTAAGCCATTTTGCAGTGCATTGTTGGCAGCAATTTGGCGTTCGGACTCAACCGTGGTGAAGACTCTGTAGCCTTTAATGTACGCATCGTCACCGTAGCGGCTAACCATCTCTTGGCGAACCATCTCTGTAATATAGGGTGCAGTAACATCAGACGCAGAGCCGTGGTAAGAAGCCGACAAAGGCTCAGAGTTTGCTTCAGAAAACTCTTCAGGGCTAATCATCTCTAAAGAGAGCATGCGGTTAAGTACATACTCACGACGAGCAAGGGCGCGAGTAGGGTTGTTAATAGGGTTAGCGGCAGAAGGTGCTTGAGGTAAACCAGCAATCATTGCTAATTGAGCAAGAGAAAGCTGCTTTATCGGTTTTCCGAAATAGACATGGGCTGCCGCATCAATGCCATAGGCGCGTTTTCCCAAGTAAATTTTGTTTACGTAGAGTTCTAAAATCTCTTCTTTAGATAGTTCTTGTTCAATTTTAAGCGCGAGTAGAATTTCAGTGAATTTACGAGTGAAGCTTTTTTCGGAGCTTAAATAGTAGTTTTTAGCCACTTGCATCGTGATCGTACTGCCACCAACACGCTTCTCTCCGGTGCTGGCTAGAATGATTACAGCGCGTGCTAAACCTTTTAAATCGATGCCGCTATGTTCAAAGAAAGAGCTGTCTTCTGAGGCCAGTAAAGCATCAATGAAGGCAGGTGGAATTTCTTCGTAGCTCAATGGGTTACGGCGCTTCTCGCCGATTTCGCTGATGAGTTTTCCATCAAAGGTGTAGATGCGTAATGGCGTTTGTAAATCGATGTCTTTAAGTTCATCGACAGCAGGGAGACTAGGCCCTAAATAAAGGTAGACACCTGTAAACGACAGACCTATGGCTGTGGCAATAGATATTGACAACCAAACCGCAAACGACAAGAAAGAATTAAAAAGTTTCATAAAATGAGTTGTAAAAACCGTAAAAGCCAGTAAGTATGCACTGTAGAGCATTATAAAGCTTTTTTGTTCTTTTTATAGGAATATGATTATAATGTTTTTTACGTGTAGGAACGAAATGAGCTTGTTCTTCTAAGCTCACGATATTCAAGGGGATTTTGAGTGCTGGCAAACCTATTTAATAAGAAAAGCAAGGCTTTGCTGGGGGTTGATATTAGTTCAACGTCAGTAAAAGTTTTAGAGCTGAGCCAGAAGAACGGACGGTACCAAGTAGAAGCTTATGCAAGTGAGGTTCTACCACCAGATGCTATTGTTGAACGCAGTATTAATAACGATGAAGCTGTCGGTGAAACCGTACGTCGAGTTCTGACTCGTGCACGAGCAAGCGCGAAACGTGCCGCTGTAGCTGTACCGGGCTCGGCTGCAATGATTAAAACCATTCAGATGAGCGGTGGCCTAAAAGAAGATGAGATGGATCTTCAGATTCGTGCTGAGGCTGACCAATACCTGCCATTTTCACAAGAAGACAACGAGGGAGTTGCGCTTGATTGGGAAATTGAGGGTGAGTCAGATAACAGCAGCGACATGGTCGATGTTATTCTAGTAGCTTGTCGTTCAGAAGCCGTAGAGCGTCGTAAAGATGCGGTTGAGTACGCTGGTATAGAAGTGGCAGTCGTTGACGTAGAGGCATTCTGTACGGAGCGCGCTTTTGAGCTTATTCAACCACAGCTTGAACCCGATGCTGAAACAGTAGCAATCATAGATATTGGCGCCACCATGACCACCCTAAGTGTTATGCATCAAGGTAAGTCGATCTACACGCGTGAACAAATGTTTGGTGGTAAGCAGTTAATTGAAGATATTACACGCCACTACGGGTTTAGCGAAGAAGAGGCTATTGTTGCTCAAGCAGAAGGCAGTTTACCTGATGACTATGAGCTTGAAGTATTAGAGCCGTTCCGTCGTTCAGCAGTGCAGCAGGTTAGTCGTTCACTACAATTCTTCTATTCGTCCAGTCAATTTAATGACATTGATGCAATCGTTTTAGCGGGTGGTACCTCCTCTGTCTCCTTACTAGCCGAGATGGTTCAGGATGAATTAGGCACGCCAACAATTATCGCCAATCCTTTTGCAGATATGACCCTTTCTAATAAAGTTAACCCAAGCTTACTGAGTGCGGATGCGTCCTCGTTATTGGTAGCCTGTGGACTTGCTATGAGGAGTTTTGACTAATGGCGAATATTAACCTACTCCCATGGCGCCAAGAACTACGTAAAGAACGCCAAAAAGAATTCTTTATGGTTATTGGATTAGTAGTGGCCGCTGCGTTATTTATTTTGTACTCATTAAATGGTTATTACGCGAGTGCAATAGAAAATCAAAATCAGCGCAATAACTTTATTACATCCGAAACCCAAGTTTTAAACGCAAAAATTAAGGAAATTCAGCAGTTAAGAGAAACTCGTCAAATGCTGATTGAGCGCATGGAGCTAATTCAAGCGTTACAGGGTAATCGTCCGATTATTGTTCGAGTGTTCGATGAAGTGGCACGTGCTGTCCCTGATGACTTGTATTTCACCGATATTTCTATCAAAGGCACCAATGTGTTGGTGAAAGGGGTTGCTAAGTCGAATAACAGAGTGTCAGCACTGATGAGAAACTTTGATCAGTCAGACTGGTTCACAAACCCTGCTCTCGTTAAAGTGCACTCAAAGAGTGATAGTGAAAAGATTTTCGAGGTGACTTTAACGCGTGACAAGCCTCAGGCGGATGAGGAATAAATCATGTCAGAAAATAAGTTAGATATTAAAGCGTTGATCGCTAAAGCTAATGAGTTCGAGCTAGACGATATTAATAATATCGACTGGGAGAACATGGGCTCATGGCCGGTCTTAGGTAAAGTAGTTTTTTGTGTGCTGCTTTTTGCATTAGTGCTTACTGGCGGTTACTTCTATATCATTTCAGATGAAATAGATGTGCTGAAAAATGCTCAAGAAAAAGAAGTGGCGCTTAAAAAAGAGTTTGAAACTAAGGCGTTTCGTGTTTCTAACCTAGATGCTTACAAAGCTCAGTTAGAAGAAATGGAAGAAACTTTTGGCTCTCTATTGAAACAGTTGCCGCGAGACACCGAAGTTCCAGGCTTAATAGATGATATCAGTGCTGCAGCACTAGGTGCTGGGTTAAGCCTTAATGTGATGAACCCTCAAGCAATGGTTAAAACTGAGTTTTACAGCGAGCTTCCCATTAGTATTGAAGTGGTTGGTGGGTATCATGAGATGGGCGCCTTTGTTTCAGCGGTTGCTGCCTTACCCAGGATTGTTACTTTGCACGATTTTACAGTGGTGCAGACAAACAACGAAAACAAAGACCTTAAGATGAATATTCTTGCTAAAACCTACCAGTACAGCAGCGATATTGAAGCAGCAGCTAAGCAAGGAGGCAGAAAGTGAGAACACTCTTTTTAGTTATTCCTTTAATGTTTATGTTGGCGGGCTGCTCTTCTGATAGAAACATAGCTGACTTAAAGCAGTTTATGCAGGAGACACTCGATAAACCAAGAGGTCGAGTTGAGCCAATCCCGGTATTTAAACCCTATGAGTATTTTAGCTACAGTGCATCAGGTCTTCGTTCACCGTTCGACTTACCAGTGGTAGAAGAAGTCGAGGCACTAGGTAAACAGGGAACGAATGTTCAACCTGAACAAAACCGTCGTAAAGAACACTTAGAGCAGTTTACTCTAGGGTCTTTATCTATGATGGGTACATTACAAATGGAAGATGGTGATTTGTGGGCGCTCATAAAAGACGGAAGCAACAGTGTTGTACGAGTAAAAGTAGGAAACTATATGGGGCAAAATCACGGACGAATTACCGATATAAGTGAACATAGAATACAATTAATTGAAATTGTGCCAAACGGCATGGGAGGCTGGATAGAGCGTCCGAGAACCATGGCAATAGACGGACTGGGTGGAGAGTAAACAAATGAACATTAAAACCATGTTAAGAATAATAAAGACAGCAGTGCCGGTCCTGTTTTTACCATTATTGGTAAGCAAAGCCTTTGCATTGTCGATTACCGATATTAATTTTGCATCACTAACCGGTGATGTCACCGAGGTACGATTAGACTTCGATGGTCAGCCACCAGAAATTACCGGTTACACCATTGAAAAACCTGCCCGTATCGCCATTGATATGCCTGGAACACAGAGCGCTTTAACCGCTAAGCGCCACGATATCGGATTAGGTAACGCACGCAGTGCAACACTGGTTAGTGCTAAAGATCGTTCAAGATTAGTGATTAACTTGAGTAGAGCCGTTGGGTATACCACTAATGTAAGCGGTAATACATTAGTACTTCGTATCGGTCAAAAAGATGATGTTCAGCCAGTCGTAACTACTGATGAGTCTGGAGCTGTAGTTCAGCCGGCAAAAACATCAGCTCTTAATGGTTCGGCACGAGTAGTTGATGTTGACTTTCGTCGTGGCGATCTTGGTGAAGGCCAAATTCAAATTATGCTAAGTGATGCTAGAGCAAGCGCTAACATCACTCGTCAAGGGCGTAAAATTGTTGCTGAGCTTGAGAATGTTCAGTTACCAGAAAACTTAAGTCGTCGCTTAGATGTTGTCGATTTTTCTACGCCAGTACGCTTTATTGACTCAAGCGTAACAGGGAATACTACTCGAATCGTTATTGAGCCAATCAATGAAGACTTCGAATATCTCGCGTATCAGACAGATAGATTACTGTCGATTAATGTTGCTACGCCACCGAAGGAACGTGCAGCAGAAGTAGCCAAAGAGTTTATGTATACGGGTGAAAAGCTATCTCTAAACTTCCAAAACATTGAAGTGCGTTCAGTATTACAGCTAATTGCTGATTTCACCGGATTGAACTTAGTCGCGTCTGACACAGTGCAGGGTAGTATCACTTTGCGTTTACAAAACGTTCCTTGGGACCAAGCCTTAGACTTAGTTATGAAAACAAAAGGTCTAGGTAAGCGTCAGATGGGCTCTGTTTTATTAGTAGCTCCGTCAGAAGAGATTGCTGCTCGTGAAAAAATGGAGCTTGAGGCCGTTAGACAAGTAGAGGAACTGGCACCGTTAGTAACAGAGTATGTACGTATTAAATACGCTAAAGCCAGTATCCTTTCTCAGCTCCTTACTAATGAGCAGGGGTTATTGTCTGAGCGTGGTTCAGCGGTTGTTGATGAGCGTACGAACACCTTATTAATGAAAGACACTGCGGCTAACTTAGAAAAAATCCGTGAGGTTATTTCAATGCTTGATGTGCCTGTTCGCCAGGTACTGATTGAAGCACGTATCGTTGTTGCTGGCTCAAGCGTTGGTAAAGAATTAGGTGTTAAGTGGGGCGGTGCCGGTTATAAGGCAAATAGCAGCAACACCAAAGCAGGTTACATAGGTGGATCACAGCAGACCATTTTAGAGGGCAATCAAATATTATTTGGTGGAAATCCTGCTGATATCAGCGGAATTGATCTCACGAATACGGCCAATATGGTGAATTTTGGTGCGACCAGTTCATCTGCTTCTACCTTCGCTATTGGTTATCAAACAGCTGAGTACCTACTGGATTTAGAATTATCAGCCATTGAAACTGATGGCCGTGCTGAAATTGTTTCTCAGCCACGTGTTATTACCGCTGATGGACAGACTGCATCTATTGAATCGGGTACGGAAATTCCATACCAAGAAGCAAGCTCAAGCGGTGCAACCAGTGTGTCGTTTAAACCGGCTGTATTAAAATTAGAAGTAACGCCACAGATTACGCCGGATGAACGTATCATCATGGATTTAGTGATTAACCAAGACTCTGTCGGAGAGATTACTAACACAGGTGTGCCAGCCATTGATACTAACTCGGTGCAAACTCAGGTGTTAGTTGATAACGGCGAAACCGTGGTGCTAGGTGGTATCTTTAGATCAGAAGAAGTAACTTCTATTAGTAAAACTCCTTTCTTTGGTGATTTACCTTTGATTGGTGCTTTATTCCGATATAAGAATCATTCTAGTGAGAAAAATGAGCTTCTGGTATTTATTACACCAAGACTAGTTAAGGACTCTTTAGCGGGTCAATAAACTACTATGGCACGAATACCGTCAATCTATTTAGTAGGGCCAATGGGTGCTGGAAAAAGCACCATTGGCCGTTTGCTTTCTACCGAGCTAGGCTTGGAATTTTTTGATTCTGATAAAGTTATTGAAGAGCGCTGTGGAGCCAACATTCCTTGGATATTTGATATGGAAGGGGAAGAAGGTTTCCGCGAGCGCGAACAGCAAGTAATAGATGAACTAACACAGCGATCTAATATAGTGTTAGCAACAGGTGGTGGTGCTGTTATGCGCGAGCTTAATCGCAACCATCTGGCGAGTAGAGGAACCGTTGTTTATCTCTGTACTGCTGTAAAGCAACAGCTAGAACGTACAGCTAAAGATAAAAACAGACCTTTACTACAAACAGATAATCCTGAAGAAGTTCTGCAAAAACTTTTCTCCATTCGTGATCCTCTGTATCGAGAGATCGCAGACATCATTATTGAAACCGACAACAACAGCCCTAAATCCGTTGTACAAGAAATTAAGAGGCAGATTGAAGACTCATTATGAGAACACTTACCGTTGATCTAGCGGATCGCAGTTATCCTATTTTTATCGGAACCGGTTTGATTAGTCAGTCAGAGCTTTATTTGCCGTACATTAAAGGCAAGCAAGCGCTTATTGTTACCAATACAACAGTTGAAAAGCTGTACTTAGAAACAGTGGTTAAAGCGTTAACTGGCATTCAGGTTGATACCGTTGTACTGGATGATGGTGAACAGTTTAAAACCACTAAAGAATTAGAAAAAATTTATGATGCGCTCTTAAAAAACAAGCACAACAGAACGACGACGCTTATTGCCTTAGGTGGCGGAGTCGTGGGTGATATGTGCGGTTTTGCAGCGGCAACCTATCAACGTGGCGTTAACTTTATCCAAGTGCCAACGACATTGCTTTCGCAGGTGGATTCTTCCGTCGGTGGTAAAACAGGAGTTAACCATCCTCTAGGCAAAAATATGATTGGTGCGTTTCACCAACCACAGGCCGTTATTGCTGATACCGAAGTGTTGAACACATTACCGAGTAATGAGCTATCGGCGGGGATTGCTGAAGTTATTAAGTATGGGTTAATTGCCGATTGCGAGTTTTATCAATGGCTGCAAGATAACATGAGTAGTCTTGTTGCAAAGCAACCTGGCGCATTAGCGTTTGCTATCGAACGATCCTGTCAAAACAAAGCCGATGTGGTAGCACAAGACGAGAAGGAAGGTGGCATTCGTGCAACGTTAAATTTAGGGCATACCTTCGGGCATGCCATTGAGGCAGAGCAAGGGTATGGTAACTGGTTGCATGGCGAAGCAGTTGCGGTAGGCATGTTACAAGCGGCCGATTTAAGTTGGCGTCTAGGAAAAATAACCGCACAAGAAGTTAATGAATTACGACAGCTGTTAGAGGTTGCTAATTTACCAGTAGCGGGTCCTGAAAATATGACGACTACACAATACTTGGAACACATGGCTGTGGATAAAAAAGTATTGGATGGTCGCATTCGCTTAGTGCTATTGGAGAAAATTGGTCAAGCCTTTATTACCTCCGAAGCTCCGCAAGAGCTTATACTGCAAACACTCACCGCTGGCAGTAGGCTAGGAAAAATATAAAGACAGGCGTTGTTTGTACACAATTCTGTCATGATACTGTCATATCTAAGTCATACAATTTGCGTAAATTATTAATGGATTTACCTTTGTATGACTAACATCTCTTCCTTTGTTTTCCTTCTGTCTTTTTTATTGTTCTCACCAGAAAGCTCAGCCAGTAATCAGGTTGTAGGCTCTGAATTTGACAATACAACACTGCTTTTTACAATCCAAGGATCTAACACAATTGGCGCAGTAATGGCACCTAATCTTGTTAAAAGCTATTTTAAGTTTAAGGGTGCTAAAAATATTCGATCCTATAAAACTACAATCGAAAATGAGCTGGTTGTTGAGGGGGTGTTGCCGGAAACAGATCAGGTATCGAAGGTTTTGATTGCAGCCCATGGTTCTAGTACTGGGTTTAAGGCGCTTGCTAATAATAAAGCCCAAATTGCAGCATCGTCACGCCCAATAAAAAACAAAGAAGTATCACTGTTAGCTGAAAAGGCCGATATGCGTAGTATCGAGAGCGAACATATTGTGGGTATTGATGGTGTAGCAGTCATTGTCCATCCTAGTCGTTCTATAACTGCGCTTAGCTTAGAGCAGATTGCAGGTATCTTCTCTGGGCAATATTTGGATTGGTCCGAATTAGGCGCGGAGCCAGGGATTATCAATGTCTATGCCAGAGACGAGAACTCAGGTACTTGGGACTCATTTAAAAGCATGGCATTAGGTGCAGATAAAAGCTTAGTAAACACAGCGCACAGGTTTGAATCAAATGACGCGCTTTCCGATAGGGTATCTGCTGATGAAAACGGCATAGGTTTTGTGGGGTTAGGTTCGGTAAGACAATCTAAGCTTGTCGCTGTATCGGATGGCAGTGCAAAAGCTTTGCTGCCTAATAAGTTAACGGTTGCGACTGAAGATTATGCATTGTCTAGACGGCTATTTATGTATAGCTTAGGCGCATCTGATAATCATTTTGTTAATGAGTTTTTAGAGTTTTCATTAAGTAACACCGGCCAAAAAGATGTGTCCGATGCGGGCTTTATTTCACAAGAGCTGCATGCAGTGATGCCTACCTACTATGAAGGCTTACCCCAATCTTTTTTAGAAGTAACCGCTCAGGCGCAGAGGTTAACTATTAACTTCCGGTTTAAGGAAGGGAGTGCCAAGCTCGATAACAAGGCGCAAGAAGACTTAAAACGCTTGATTAACTATTTACACACAAATCAAAATCTAGAAGTGATACTTGTCGGTTTTGGTGATCCTAAGCGAAGTGCAGAGCGCTCACAGTTATTATCAAAACTTCGTGCTATGGCTGTACGTAGAGAGTTGGTTAGGCATGGTATCTATCCAGAGAAGACGGTAGGCTTTGGTGAGAGCTTTCCAGTAGCCTCTGCTAATCATTTGGAAGGGCGTATAAAAAATCGGCGGGTCGAAGTGTGGGTGCGACCCAAATAGCAGCTTAAGGTAGGTTTTTATAATACAGGTCAATACGTTAGTGGTCATCGACTTGTAAGATAAACTTTTTTAAGTAGCCTGTTGTCTATCTATTGTTAACAGTGGTTTCTGAAGGTTATAGAATGTAATGCAAAATAAAACAGTCCTTCAGTCGAATAATGCTTTACCAGACGGTGCCAGTCTTTGTGCTCAAATTCTAGCGCCAGAGCAACAAGAGCTATTAACTAATGTTGAAACATGGTTACAACGTGGTGAATCAATCATTGCTATCTTTGGAGCAACCGGAAGTGGCAAAACCACTATAGCAAAAGCGTTAGCGCAACGTTCCATAAAGAACCAAGATAAAGTTCTCATCGATGCAGATATAACGCTCGATACCTCAAATATTCTTTCCAATTTAAGTCACTTAGATGGATTTAATCCGTCATTGTTATTAGACAGAAGTGACGAAAGCGAACAGTTAAAACGTTGGCTTACTGCAAGGCAAGAGCAAGGAAAAAGTTTGGTGGTAATAATCGACCAAACAGAACAACTCAATAGTGACGTATTAACAGAGCTAGTCAGCCTAAGCTCGCAAGCTTCTGGGTTGTCGTTGGTTTTATTGTGTCTAGAAGGTTACGCAGACAAGCTAGGTACTGGCGAGCACCAATCCCTCGTATGCCAAATAGAAATGCCATTGTTGTCTGAAAGCAGTGCTCTTATATTATTAAAACAAGTCTATAGCCCAGATTTACCGTTGCCTTTAACCGACTTGGAATTAAATACAGTTTATGTTGAAAGTCAGGGATTGCCCGGACCTTTGCTGATGAAAGCAGCGGATTTATTATTAAAAAACGATGATAAGCCAAACACAATCTATAAATATTGGTTTAATTTTCAAATTGTAAAAGAATACTTTCCAATCACCCATTTGATTGCTTTAGTAGGGTTACTATCAATCTTACTATTAGTAGTTTTGTATAACCCTCAAGCTAATAACACCAATGACACAGAAGTGGAGCAGTTAGACACCCTAAGCCCTATTGCTGGTGCTATCGTAAATGATGCAGCGAGCAAACCAATTGTAACAGAGCATGAAAGCACAGGTGCTGATAGCCGTTTGGTTAAGCCTGAACAGCCTGTTAAATCACAAATAGAAAAGGGTTCTATGGTAGAAAATAGTAGAGTTATAGAAGAAGCGGCCGACAAACAAAAATTAATGACCGCACAGGAAGGTTTTGTCATACAGCTGTTTGGCGGCTATGATCAAAACAATGCTAAAAGCTTTATTGATAATGAACATAAGAAATTAATCAATGCTCGTTTATATATGTATGAAACAACCTACAATAAAAAGCCTTGGTTTGTTGTCGTAGCGGGTATTTATCCGAGTAGAAATAATGCTGAACAAGCAGTAAAGTCTATGCCCAAAGAATTGCAGAAATTATCTCCATGGGTGCGAGATATTAAAACAGTGCAAAAAACAATAATGTAATGTTATTCTACATACAAAATAACA
>Ga0209075_1001404_pt1 | contig 22567 bp, 18 predicted proteins | sample Stecom2011_FD_187523 | JGI IMG/M metagenome (GOLD analysis project Ga0209075, IMG submission 187523) | Agricultural soil microbial communities from Utah to study Nitrogen management - Steer compost 2011 (SPAdes) (version 2) | ecosystem: Environmental > Terrestrial > Soil > Agricultural land...
TTATCGTCACTGGCGAACGGGTCTTTGGTTACTTTGCCATCGTTAATCAAAAACTCTCTTCGTTGCAGGAAGGCATTGCGAACGAACGTATAGGCGTCTCCGGAAATAAACCCCTCTGCGGGTATTAAATCGGCGCGTTTGTCCACAACTTGAAGCCCTCTGGCATAGTAGGTTTCAGGACTATGGACTTCGTCCCAGGCAGACGGGAACGCAAAGCCGTCTGCGCCCAGGCCCGTTAGGTGCCGCGGGCTGGATGGCCCAAGAAACGGCAGCATTAGATAGGGGCCGGAGCCAGCGCCCCAGTAACCCAGCGTCTGGCCAAAATCTTCAGGTCTTTCCGGCAAATCAAAGGCTGTTGCAACATCGAACAACCCACCAAGGCCGAACACTGTGTTGAAAGTGAACCGGCCAAATGCAACAACGGCGGACTCCCCCTTCAGCTGTAACACGCTGTTGGTGAAATTCCGAATCTCCGAAAGGTTGTTGAAAAAATTGGTGATAGCGCGATCGGCAAAGTTTGGCACCACCGTGCGATAGGTCTTGGCTACAGGCTTCAACGCCCAACGATCAATGGTATCGTTGAATGCATAAACCTTTCGGTTCCAATTCTCATACGGATCCTGCGGGTTGACCGTGGGGGCGCCCTCGGGGACAGGCTCTGGTGCGTTCTGAGCCAAAGCGGGCGCCGTTGAAAAAATCACTGCCAACATGACCGTGAGTGGCATGGCAACAAGCCAGCCCCGGGGTGAAAATTTTGTCATGCTCAACTCTTGGGTTGTTGGTTTTCGCTATCAGCGTCGGCGCACTACAACACTACCGATGGAATACCCGGCACCGAAGGAACAAATAACTCCCACATCGCCACTAGTAAAATCATCTTTGTGTTTATGAAACGCAATAATAGAGCCTGCGGAGCTGGTGTTAGCGTATTCATCAAGAATCACCGGAGCCTCGTCTTCGGTTGCGTCCCGGCCAAGCACCCTACGGGCGATTAACTGGTTCATATTCAGGTTGGCCTGATGCAGCCACATTCTGCGCAGGTTATCCGGCGCTAGCGACAGACTCTCGAGATGGCCCTGAATGGTTTCCGCGACCAACGGCGACACTTCCTTGAATACTTTACGACCCTGCTGGATAAACAGTTTATCCGGTTTACCAATACCAGACTCGTCGGCCCGGTTCAGAAAGCCGAAATTGTTGCGGATATTGTTCGAAAACGTTGTTTTCAGGCGAGTACCAAGAATTTCAAACCCTTGGTCTGGCTGAGTATTTTCTTCACGCTCCACCAGAATGGCGGTACAGGCATCACCAAAAATAAAGTGACTGTCGCGCTCGCGGAAGTTCAGATGACCAGAGCAAATTTCCGGGCTAACCACCAACACGGCGCGCGCAGCACCGCTTTCGACAGAGTTAACCGCTGCTTGCAACCCAAACGTTGCAGAGCTGCAGGCCACGTTCATGTCGTAGGCGAAACCGTCAATGCCCAAAGCGCTCTGCACTTCAATAGAGACGGCAGGGTAAGCGCGCTGCATGTTAGAACAGGCCACGATAACCGAATCCACATCGCTAGCTTTTTTGCCTGCTTGCGCCAAGGCTTCGTTGCAGGCGATAACGGCCATATCACACTGTACCGAAGGCTCGTCGTTGCTGCGCTCAGGAATGTACGGAGCCATGCGCTTAGGATCAAGAATGCCGGTTTTATCGATAACATGGCGGCGTTTGATTCCCGAGGCTTTTTCGATAAACGACGAGGATGAAGGCTGCAAGGCTTCCGTTTCACCGCGCGCAATGGCATCGGCATGGTCGGAATTATACATCTCGACAAATTGGTTGAAGGCTTCAACCAGCTCATCGTTATCAATGGTTGCTGGCGGTGTGTACAGACCGGTTCCGCTAATGACGGCTTTTATCACGCTAACCCCACGACATGAGTGTGAAAATAGAAAGACAGGAATATCGTACTTTCAGAAATACTAACACAGTCCATAGATTTTGCCCGCCCGCAGAAACCCTACCAAAGGCGAAGATTACGCGGTCAAACTCTCGTTAGCTGCCATTGTTTATCGAGGCGCTTGGCAGACACCGTCATCACCGTTCCCAGTTGCTGGGCAAAAAACGACACACGGAACTCTTCAAGCATCCAGCGATAAAGAACCAATTCCGGGTCGCGAACGCCCTGCTTTTGCTGGCCATCCCGCTTTTTTGCATAGCGGGCCCACAAGGGTTCCATAAGGTGCAGGAACTCCCGCTCACGACCCATTTCTCTGGGCATTTTTTCCAGCCTAACCTCAGCGGCTTCAAAGTAACGACCAAATTCGGTCAACCATTGAGACGGCGTTTCGACCAAAAAACCCGGATAAACAAGGTTTTGCATCTGAAACTTTAAGTCCGACATACTATTTGCCAGAGCCAAATTAATCTTACCTTTGAGCTGTCTGGCAACTTTCTGATAACCCAGCATGGCTTGGTAAAGCCGCTCGTCAGCCTGTTCGAGGGCAGGTATAAAATCGCCCCTATGCCGGTCGACAAGTGCATCGAAAGCCTCACGGGTATAAGGCATCTGGTCCTGTAAAAAATGTTCTATTGCAGTAGCAAGGAGCAAGTCATCCAGAAGCACTTTTGCCTGCCCGATAGGCGCAAACATTAAGGCCGATTTTTTAAATCTCGGGAGTTTGCGCTCAAGATCATCCAGCGTATTTCCAAAGCGGTTCAGGATAAGCCGCGCAATACCTTTGCGCGTTGAGTCTTCCGCTGTGAGGCGGTCAAGGCAGCGAATTTCTTTCACCCGTTTACCCAGATCTTCCAGCGCCGGGTAAACCGTGATTTGCATACCGCCCTTTTCGGTCTGAACCTGTTGCGGTATCTCGCCGAATTCCCAATCTGTGAAGTCGCCAGCGGGCTCCTGATCCGTGCTTTCGCTGGTTGCCGATGCCAAAGCCTCCTCGGCTCGTCCTTCAAGTTGATCCTGAAGCTCGCCTGCCTCCCTGCTTTCGGCAATCACTTTACCGCCATCCCCGAGCACTCTCAGGTTCATCCTAAGGTGTCGGGGAAGCTCATCTTTCGGCCATGTTTCGGGGTCAATTTGCACGCCCGTCATCTTACGTAGTTGTTCACCAAGCTGAAGCGCCAGAGGCTGGTTAGACGGCTGGAGATTGGCTATGGCCGCGTCTACAAAATCCGGCACAGGCACAAAGTTACGCCGCACGGCTTTTGGTAGCCCTTTCACCAGCGCAATGCACTTTTCCCTGAGTAGACCGGGCACCAGCCACTCCAAACGCCGGGATGGAATCTGGCGCAGCGCCATTAGCGGCACTTGCAGAGTAACGCCATCGCGTTCGCTCGTTGGCTCAAACTCATAGCTAAGCGGATAGCGAACCCCTTCCCACTCCAGAAAATCCGGGTAAAGATCGGCCGCCTGTGCATCAACCGGCCGCTGGAGCACATCCGATTCTGTCAGTTCAAGATTTCGCAGTTCTTCGGCGGTTAGGCTTTTCCACCAGGTTTCAAAATGGCGGCCACTAACAATGTCTTCCGGTAAGCGCTCATCGTAAAAGCTCACCAGCACCTCATCGTCCACCAGAAGATCGCGACGGCGGGTTTTCTTCTCTAGGTCCTCTACGCTAACCAACATCTCGCGATTGCGGCTTATAAACGGCGCTTTCGAGCGATAATCACCTTCCACCAGCGCATGGCGGATAAACAGGTTGCGGCATTCAACCGGATCGATTTTGCTGAAGGCGATGGGCCGCTTGGGCACCACATCAAGGCCATAGAGGGTAATCTTTTCATACCCCATCACCTGAGCTCTCTTCTGCTCCCAGTGCGGCTCAAAATAATGGCGCTTCACCACGTGCCCGGCCAAAGGCTCTATCCATTCGGGCTGAATGGCCGCCACCATACGGGCGAACACGCGGCTGGTTTCCACGATTTCCGTAGCTACAATCCACTTAGGGCCGGTTTTGGACACCTTTGACCCGGGGAAGATCATCACCTTGCGGTTGCGCGTGGCCAGATATTCTTTTTTCTCGACCTTGGTCGCCACCTGACCCAACAGCCCGGCCAAAATCGCCTTATGCATGGCTTCGTATGAAGCAGCTTCTTTGTTGAACGACAGCTTCTGATCACGGCAAATCAGCGTGAGTTGTCGGTGAATATCGCGCCATTCGCGCATGCGCATCCAGCTTAGAAAGCTTTTTTGGCAGACTCTTTTAAGCTGGTTCTGGGACAACTCCTGCCTTTGCTCTTCGTAGAAGTTCCAGATGTTGAGCAAGGTGACAAAGTCGGATTCTTTGTCATTGAACGGTGCATGGGCTTGATCAGCAGCCTGCTGTTTGTCTTGCGGTCGCTCTCTCGGATCCTGAACACTCAAGCCAGCAATAATGGTTAGAGTTTCTGCCAAACTGCCATGGTCGGCAGCAGTTACCAGCATTCGGGCCAAGCGCGGGTCCAAGGGCAGCTTCGCCATGGTGCGCCCAAGCTTGGTTACCCTCCGCTGGCCGTCCACAGCGCTTAGTTCTTCCAACAGCTTGTAGCCGTCGTTGATCATTCGCTTATCCGGCGCTTCCAGGAACGGGAAGTTGCGGATTTCGCCAAGCCCTGAGGTGGCCATTTGCAGGATAACGGAGGCTAAATTGGTGCGCAGTATTTCCGGGTCTGTGTACTCCGGCCTATTAAGAAAGTCGGTTTCATCATAAAGGCGAAAACAGATACCCGGTGCAACCCGACCACAACGCCCTGCCCGCTGGTTGGCACTGGCCTGTGAGACAGGTTCGATGGGTAGCCGCTGTATTTTAGAGCGCACACTGTAGCGACTGATTCGCGCTACACCGGTATCGATAACGTAGCGAATACCCGGCACCGTGAGCGACGTTTCCGCCACGTTGGTTGATAGCACAATACGGCGGCCACGGTGGCTCTGGAATACCCGATTCTGTTCCTGATTACTCAACCGGGAATACAGGGGCAACACTTCTGTATGCAGAAGTTCAGCGTGGCGTAGCACTTTGCTCAGGTTGCGAATTTCCCGCTCACCGGGCAAAAACACCAGCACATCGCCCGGAGGCAATTTCCCACTACGTTCGTGCTGTTCAATTTCCTCCAGAGCAGCCAGCACGCCATCGTTCCACCCCTGATCACGGTCATCTTCATCACCCACGAGCGGGCGATAACGTATATCGACAGGAAAGGTTCGCCCACTAACCTCAAGCACCGGCGCCTTATCAAAGAACTCGCTAAAGCGATCCACTTCGATGGTAGCGGAGGTAATGATCACTTTGAGATCAGGTCGCTTGGGAAGCAATTGCCTGAGGTAACCCAGCAGGAAATCGATGTTCAGGCTGCGTTCATGAGCCTCATCGATAATCAGCGTGTCGTAACGGTCAAGAAAACGGTCATGCTGGACTTCAGCCAGCAGTATACCGTCGGTCATAACCTTGACCCGGGATTGCTCGGAGGTGTTATCCGTAAACCGCACCTGATAGCCAATTTGCTGGCCAACCTGTTCGCCCAGTTCATCGGCAATGCGGGCAGCCACGCTGCGGGCAGCGATGCGCCTTGGCTGTGTGTGGCCAATCAGGCCGCGAATACCGCGACCCATGTTCATGCAGATTTTGGGTATTTGGGTGGTTTTACCGGAGCCGGTTTCGCCAGCAACAATAACAACCTGATGGTTCTCAATCGCTTCGCGAATATCGTCTACGCGATCAGAAACCGGCAAGCCTTCAGGAAAGCTAGCCGGCTTGTGCAGAGCTTGGCGCTGTTGCACCTTTGCAAGCCCCCGCTCAAGCCACTTGGCCATCTTTTCTAAATCTTTCTGGCCGGGCTTTCCTTTGGTTCTTGTAACCAATTTAGCGATGCGGGCAGCTTCCTGCTGATTGCAGACATCCAACTGCTCCGTCATCGCCTTTATTGCGGCTTTTACTGAAAACCTATCATCAGATTGCGAAGTCAATGTAATTACTTATTACCCGGTTCGTCGCGCAGCTCACGCCGTAGGATCTTACCTACGTTGGTTTTCGGCAGCTCATCGCGGAATTCAAAGAAACGAGGCACTTTATAAGCGGTGAGTCGCTCGCGGCAGAACTCTTTCAGTTCGTTCTCGGTAACACCTTCAGCGGTAGCGACCAAATACACCTTAACGGCCTCTCCACTCTTGGCATCGGGAACACCCACTGCTGCACACTCGACCACTTTCGGGTGGCTGCTTACAACATCTTCGATCTCGTTCGGGAACACGTTAAACCCGGAAACGATGATCATGTCTTTTTTGCGATCGACAATGCGAATGTAGCCATCTTCCTGAATTACGGCAACGTCGCCAGTTTGGATGTAGCCGTCTTCAGTAAACGATTTGCGAGTATCTTCCGGGCGCTGCCAGTAGCCACGCATAACCTGCGGGCCTTTCACACAAAGCTCACCCGGATCGCCAAGTTTGGTTTCGTTGCCGTCATCATCAATGGTCTTGACCTGAGTTGATGGCACGGGCAAGCCAATGGTACCCAGCTGTATAGCGCTGCGCGGGTTGAAGGTGACCACCGGAGAGGTTTCCGTCATGCCGTAGCCTTCGGAAATTGGGCAACCGGTAACACGTTCCCACATTTTTGCGGTATCGCTGGTTAAGGCCATGCCGCCGGAGGATGTGAGCTTGAGGTGGCTGAAATCGAGATCCTGAAACTCTTCGTTGTTGCACAGAGCAACGAACAGCGTATTGAGACCCAAAAATGCTGTGAATTTGCGGTTCTGCAACTCTTTGACAAAGCCCGGAATATCACGAGGGTTAGGGATCAGAATGTTGTGGCCACCGGCCTCAAGCATAATGCCGCAGTTCAGAGTAAAGGAATAAATGTGGTACAGCGGTAGGGGCGCAATCACTATTTCCTGCCCTTCTACTACGGTGTCTTCCATCATTGGGCGAACCTGCAACAGGTTCGCTACCAAGTTGCCGTGGGTGAGCATGGCCCCCTTGGCAACACCGGTTGTACCGCCGGTGTACTGAAGCACAGCTATATCATCCTGCTTGCACTCTACGGGCGTAAACTTCTCCCGCGCACCGGCGCTGAGAACCGCTGGCAGCTTGTGGGCCTGAGGGAGACTGAAAGGCGGAACCATCTTCTTCACGTGCTTGACGACAGCGTTCATCAACGTGCGCTTGATGGGCGAATGCATGTCGGCAATTTCAGTAACAATCACATGCTCAATGCTGGTATGAGGCAGAACTTTTTCAGCGTTTTCCGCCATGTTCGCCAGCACTACCAGTGCTTTCGCACCCGAATCGTTAAACTGGTGCTCCATCTCGCGGGTGGTATAAAGCGGGTTGGTGTTCACCACAATCAGGCCTGCGCGCATGGCGCCAAAAACCACAACCGGATACTGGGTTAAGTTCGGCATTTGCACAGCAATACGGTCGCCGGGCTTCAGGTCCGTTTTATTCTGCAACCAGGCAGCAAAGTTTCGAGTTTGGGTATCCAGCTCGCCGTAAGTGAGAGTGACGCCAACAGCGCTGAAGGCGGGGCGATCTGAGTACTTTTTGACCGCCGTTTCAAAGACATCCACCATGCTACTGTATTTGTTCAGATCAACTTCACGGGGAACACTGGCAGGGTATTTGTCTTGATAGAACTTCTCGAAATCCATCACCATCTCCTGATCTGGCGCTTCTATTTATAATGATTTACAAACACCGAGCGACGTATGGATCAACCCGACATAAGTATCAGCCTAAAAAAGTGGGAAGAGAATAGCAGTTTTGTGAACGATGAGGTAGTTTCAGCGCTCTTCTGGAAAAGATCAGAACCCACACACTTTAGCCATGGACCACTTGATGAGCGACACCCTTGATACTCTAGTGAACATTACCTATGACGAGCTAAACGAGGGGGATACTGCAACATTCACACGAACGCTCACAGAGGACGAGCTGGTGTTATTCGCCGCCGCCTCAGGCGACTTTAATCCCGTACACTTGGATTCGGAGTTTGCCGCAGGCTCTATGTTCGGGGAGCGGATCGCTCACGGCATGTGGAGTGGATCGTTAATTTCTGCTGCTTTGGCGATGGTTATGCCGGGCCCTGGCACCGTGTATTTAGACCAGACTCTTTCCTTCAAGCGCCCTGTAAAGCTGGGTGATACGGTAACCGTTCATCTTACTGTGCTGAGCAAAGCCCCAAAAAACCGGGTTTTAATCCAGTGCAATGTGCTTAACCAGAACAATCAGAAAGTTGTTACCGGTGAAGCCAAGGTGATTGCACCAACAGAAAAGTCTCGCCCTTATAAGCCAGACCTTCCTAAAATCACCATTGCAAGCTAACCCAGCAGTTCAAAGATCACCTCAGCCCGGAAGGAAATCAATTGGAAATCTTACTTTCCGGGTTTCGACATTCGCTGCACCAAAGTTGAACAAACGCACGCGCATCGCGATCTTCTGCTCCAGCGCCGGGCTTTCAAGCTCGGAACTAACTACCTTGCATGCAGACACAGAACCGTCTGGCTCTATGACCAACTCAAGCATTACCCGGCCCGCCAGAGTCGGGTCTTTACGCAACTCTCTTTGATAAAGCGAATACAGCGCCGTTTTACTTGAGTCGAACACCTTACGAATGTTGCTCATTGCGCGCTCGCCGCCTGACGACTTTTGGGTTCCAGCGGTCGTGCCTGCGGAAACGGGTTCAGGTTGCGCCACGGCTTCGACTTTTCTCACATCGTGCCCGGCAACGGCAACCTCGGCGCGTGGTGCCTGCGCATCCTTCACACCACCACTGCTTTTGAGTGCGTCACGTGCTTGTTGGGCGCTGGAGCTGGCACCCCTTACGGACTCAGCCACACTATCGGCATTGGCCTGAATAACCGGAGCCGCAGTGGGTGCGGGTTGGCGCATGGAGGCCAAGCGATCTCTCATACTCAAAAGTCCGGAACGGGACGCCCTCTCCCGCGCCTGCTCTACGGTCTGTTTTACGGGCTTTGGCGTTTGTTCAACCGGTTGCACCGGTGGAGGTGGCGTTGGCTCGGATACCTCAGGCTCCGGAATCGGTTCCGGCTTTACGGGTTCCGGCTCAGCGGGGACCGGTTCTGGCTCCACAACCTCCGCGATGGGCTCCGGCACCGGCTTTTCAACCGGCTTCGGCTCTACGAGCAATTTGGCGAGTTGAGGCGGTAGGCTTTCCACTTGTTCCCGGGCAGGCTCTGGAACATCAAGGGTTGGGATCACAATGGCTAGGGGCACAAAAAACAGCAGTGCCAGCACCGTGATCACAAACATTCGCAGGCGCTCGCCCTCTTCCCGGCTCCAGGACAACGACGAAGCAGCCGCCCTGCCCAGCCCGTTAGCCAGGTCGAAATTACCGCTGGCAAGCCTAGCGTTCATCGCTGTCATCGCCGCGCTCCCGGCTGCGGGCCGTGATGAGCACCGCGAAGGCTTTGGCGGAAAACCCTATGACGTTCGAGCACAATGGCATCTAACGGCTGAACAAGATCGGAAGCACTGCCTTCCAGTTCCGCGCTCGGTCGACGCGGTAGAGTGGGCGCACGCCAGGGTAGAATATTCAGCACCCGCGGCTCGTCTTCGCCCACGCTGGCAGAGATTCCCTCTATGCTAAGGCGCACTGAACTTTCGCGGGCGTCATCAGCCTCTGCTTCTTTCGTGGATTCGGTTGCAGCCCATGAAAAAGGAGCCGCTAAGGAGAGAATAACAGTCAGGCAACAGCCAGTGAAAAAACGAAAGGCATCCCGTAAGACTAACCAGAAAGTCCTGTTCATCATTTAGTCCAGCCTCCTTTCCAGATCCGCGATCCATCCCGTTACCTTTTTATCTTCATTAGCTGATAGCGCCTGATAGCGCTTGTAATGGGTAAGAGCCCTATCAAGTTCCAACAAGTAGAGCTCGGCAATAACCGCAAGATTGTAATGCAAATCGGCGACATTCGGTGAATGCTTGATTCCGGTTTCCAATAGTTCAGCCGCCTCTTTAAAACGGTGCTTCTGTTTCAGCAAGAGAGCCAAATTATTGAGCGTTGCGGCGTCGTTGTGGTTGAGTTCAACGGCCCGCTGCCAAGCTTCAATTGCGCCGGAAATATCGCCTTGCTCATAGGCCAGAGAGCCTTGCTGAACAAATACAAGAGCCTGCTGTGGGTCACTTACCGTCGGCTTAACCTTGGGCTCCACAGGTTGCGTCGCACAGCCGACCAATAGAGTTGCGAGAGTAAGCGATAAACACAGTGCCGCGAACCGGCAAAAGGCTCGCAACGCTTTTGATAAACCAAGAGGAAAGAAACAGCAGTCAGACACCATCATTCTCTCCTTCAGCAGACACACTCATCCAGCGCAGCGAGCGATCGTAGCGCCCGGGGTGCAGCTTAGCCAGAACGTCCAAGCTTTTTTCAACCCAGACATTAAAACCTGTGGTGGCAATGCCCTGATGGTTTTCGGAATGCAGAGCAATTGCACGCTCTTCAAACGGATAGGCTTCTTCTTCAAGCAGCATTGTGTATTGCATCTGCTCTAGCTCATTTAGATCGTCTGGCGCAGTGGAAGCCATAAGGTCCCGAGCCATAATCCGGTGAAGTTCAGCTCGGCGAAACAAAGACTCTGGTAGCACACCGGCACCGCCGAGAGACTCGGCATTGCGGAAATGGGTTTGGGCTTTTTGCATGGCACGCTGTTTGCGCGCCAGTGATTCCTCAAGTGGCATGCTCAACTCAACACCCCCAAACTCTGCGGCTGCCTCAGCGCCCATGGCCAACGAGCCTCGAGCAGCCCACTGCAACGTCTGCGTGGAATGCCAGTCACTCTCTAGCTCGGCAGACACCAGTTTTGCACGCCATTGCGCGGGGTCGGTGCCCGACTCTGTTAACCGGTGACGCATGGTTTGCAGGCGAATATGCTCTTCGGCGTCTGCTGCGATTGGGCTAGTCGCAAGATAATCCGCATAGACAGCATTTCGCTGATCGAATGCTTCGCCCGTATGGAACAGCTCTGCCGCTCGAAGCCGATAAGTCAAAGCATCACCACCGGTTGACTCAGACTGTGTGCTTTGGTTGTCAGCAATGTCGATCAGCTCTCTGGCCGCCCGGATGGGTTGGCTGGACGAGGTATAAGCCAGAACGAGTTTTTCACCAATATCCGAGGCCAAATCGTGGGTTGGGTAATCGGCTCTGAAGCGGTTTAGCTCGTTGATTGCAGGCTGCCAATCGGATGCTCTGAGCAAAGTGTTTGCTGCATCGAAACGACCCTTGATTGCGATTTCCGAGCCGGGTAGAACCGTTTCAATTCGCTGAAAATGTGCCACAGCAATTGCTGGCTTGCCCGCCTCGGCGGCCTGTTCGCCCTGCCTGTAAATGGCTGTGGCAAGTTGCTGGCGCAGCTCCGGTGCTTCCTGTTCCATAGTGGGCGTTGCTGAATCGCTGGAGGCCAGAGCCAAAGCCTCACGCCAGGCACCCTCGGCAAGACTGTATTCCGTTGTGTTTTGATGCACTTGAGCCGTGACCAGCCAGCCAGCGTAGCGCGTTTCTGGCGCTGCCTTTGAATGATCGACCGCTTGCACAGCATATTGCAAAGCCAAATCGTTATTACCAGACTCAAGCCAACGATTGGCCAAATAAGCCAGCAACTCTGGTGCTCTGTTGTCGGCGCCGTACTTTGCTACAAAACGGTCCGTCTCAACAGAAAGATCGGCAAGGTCCGGGTTGAATTCCGATGAAACCGCCTCCCCCCTAGCACCGGCTCGAATCAAAGCAACAGCTGCCCACCCGGCATCGGCGGCATAGTCGTAACCCGACAGTTCATAAGCCGCCACTTGAAAGTTCCTAAGCGCAGCCGGATAAGCCGCTGCCTGTAGCCAAGCGTCGCCAGCAAGCCGATAAAGCTCACCACCCGCATCGCTGCGGCTTGCCAAGCCTTCGTAATAGGTTGCCGCTGCCCGGTAGTTTTCGACGCGGTTTCCTTTCTCGTCATCGCCTTGTGTGTAATAAAAATCAGCAAGGAAACGGCTAAACTTGCGCCACTTTGTGCGGTAACCATCGTCTAACCCTGCGTACTCCGCCTGATCGTTAAACAGCGCAACGTAGTCAGCCATAGCGTCTCTTGCCTTTACCGGCCTGCCAGCAGCACTCCACACATCCACAATCTGGCTCATAAAACCGGCCCGCTGCGGATGTTTTGGGAAGTTACTTACAAATGCCCGATTGGTGGCAACACTGGCTTCTGGGTTAGTTTGCACTGCGTATAAATCGGCTAGGCGGTCAAATAACAAAGGTGTCCAGGAGCGTGACGCTTCCGGTTGCAGCCAACCCATCAAGGTTTCTGCACCGTCTCGGCGGCTGGCCATCAGCGCGAGTATACGAAGGGTGTCGTCAATGCTGTCTACGCTGGATTCAGGAATTTGGTTAAGGCTTAAAGTGCTTGAAATGGATTCATCCAGCACTGCAACGAACCTTTGGCCCGCACGTTCCCAGGCTTGCGGGCCTTGCTTGAATAGGGACCACCCGAGCATGTAGCGAGCCTTGTTTTTCAGGTCGCCAACTGCGCCTTCGCCATCAACAAGCGTGCTGTATTCTGCTTCTGCTTCCACATAGCGACCGTCAGCAAATGCCGACTCTGCCACCCGGAATCTGGCTTCTCCAACCAAAGGGGAATTGGGGTACTGGCCAACGAGTTGTTGAAGGCGTTGCACAGAGGCCTCGTTCTGGCCAATTAAGGCATGGGCTTTTGCCATTTGATACAACAGCTCGTCCATGGGGCCGCTGTATCCGCCACGCTCTAGAATGGTCTCGTAGCTTTCAATAACCTGCCGGTACATGTCCGTTTCTTCCTCCAGGGGAAGCCCTATGTCTTGACCGGAGCGATCACGGATATTGGCGAGGCGGTTCAGCGCATCAACGCGCACACTGGGCTCATCGGCTTTGTTGAACAGCCTCTGATAGCGTCTGGCAACTTCTGCTGGAGAGATAGCAGGAAGCGGCCGGGATTCAAACTTAAGGAATACGGGGCGCATATCTGCGATGGTTTCGCCGTCTTGCCCCAGCTCTACGCTAAACGACTCCTGCCCAAAAGAGGCGCTACAAAACAAGCTGAGAGGTAATAGTAAAACACGCAGACTTTTCATCGCTCCAGCTCCCCGGAATCAAGTTCCTTCAAAGCCAGATACTCATACAGATACGCAATTCTCTGCTCGGTTTTATCCAGAGCTAACACCATTTTTTGATCTTGGGTGGCCACAAAATCCAGTGCCAAGCGATCCAGCGACGTTTCCGCCTGAGCGCGCAAAGCTTTAACTGAATCAAGATACTGGAGCGACTGTTTACGTAACCTACGCGCATCGGCGAGCAGTTGGTTCAGGTTGTCGGACCGGAGTGCGGATCTGCTTTGGAATTTCTCAAGCCGCTGGCCAGCATCAGAAAGAGTCGTCTTCAGGATTCTAAATTGTGAGATCTGGTCTGGACTTAACCGAGCTGTATCCAGCCGGTCCATAAGCCCATTCAAGCGGCCTTGCAGACGTTTGTTTTGAGTCGTCAACCGGTCTACTTGTACTGCAGCTTCGCGATCGACATCCTTGGATTTGAGCTGATCCTGCATGGCAGCAATAAAAATACCGAGGTCATGCGCGTTGCGCTCTAACTGGCTTGCCATTGCAGCCAACTCGGCCACCCGACCAACGGCCTGCTGGGCGATTGGTTGCTCCATAAAACTCAGTAAATAGGCCACACGGGGCTGGGCGAGTGTGCGGCTATCGGCCAGAAACCACTCAACCTTGGGGCTACCAAAACCAGAATTGCTGGAACTCCCGCGGGCTGCTGTACCATAGCTTTGATCCCGCGCATCTAGAACAAGCGCCTTGTAGGCGCCCTGCTGTTCAATCTGGCTGGCCAGCATGCGCAAGGTGGCCCTCTCGCCTTCGTAGGTTGCGTTAGCCGTGAGGTAGGCCTCGCCTGCTTGGCCGAGGTAGCCGGCAAGATCATAGCCGCGCGCCATTCCTAGCCAAGCATCTGCAACACCGGGGTACGCGAGAGGGTATTTTTTCGCACGATGCCAGCTCTGCATTGCGGCGCGGTAATTACCTTCTTCCGCTAGTACTAAACCATGAAAGTAAAGTGCTTGGGGTGTTCTATGGCTATCAAGCGGAATTTTTTCGAGAAATCCAATCGCTTTCTCATACTCTGAATTTGTGTAGGCAAGGTAACCGGCACGCAACAGGATACGGCTACGCAAAGCTGATTTTCGCCCGGCGTCCGTATCCTTGTCAGCCATAGCCAAAGCCACGCGCAAAGCGACCAAAGCCCGCGACGGATTGAGGTCATTGCGCGCATAGTCTCCGGAAAGATTAAGGTACCCAACAGCAGACCAGTACCCCTCAGCCATAGTTGCCAGAATCTTGCCTGCCCTTTCAGCATCTCCGCTGGCGCGGGCCGCTTCAGCATCCTCGTAGAGCTTCTGCTGCTTTGATTTGCGAGTAATGTCGGAATGGCCGTTCGAATACCAACGGGTCTTTGCCTGAGCGAACTGCTCAAGGCCCGCTTCAAGCGCTGACGGCGTGGGCTGGGCTGCGTGGGCGGAGGTCAGTAACAAACCCGACACACACACAGGAAACAGGATGTAGCTCAGCAAGGACAACCTCATGACCGGCTACTTCCACTCAACAAAAGAAACGCGGGGTTCGAAATCAGGTGCCTTGGCTTCAAGGGCCATCTGCAAACGAAGGGCGCCCGGGCGTTTTTGAAAGCGATGTGAAGACTCACGTCGCACGAAACGATCGTTAGCGGCTCTGGCGGTAATGATCGCCTTCAGTTCGTGGGAGCCGCTGGCCAGATTGCCTGTGAAAAGCTGTTGGATTCCGCCCTGTTCTAGCGAACCGCTCTCACGGAGACTGTAGTGGTGGGCAGCGACAGGTGTTCCGTCAACAAACAGCTCCACCGAGTCCAGATCGAGACCATCAGGGCTGGCTAGCGTCAGGAAAATAGCCAGTCGGGTGTCAACGGGGTGAAGAACTTTTTGCTCAAGCTCGTATACATCGCTTGAATGGGCGGAAACCTCGGCTTTTAGCGCGGCAATTTCGTCGTCAAGGGCGGATGCGAACACTGAACCAGCAGCAACCAATAGCGCAGCCATCAGGCCAAAGCCTACTACTGAAACGAATCTCACTCGTTTGCCGCCCCGGTAACCTTGTGTTTTGTCTAGGCCAAACATAAGCCTCCTGCTCCTGCCGTCTCTGTTTCAAGCTGGCAGGAAGAGTAACACTTGGTAACACTCAAGAACGGTATCCAGATCACCAAATCGGAAACCCGAAGCTCGGGTTTGATGTGGCAGGTTTAGCCGATGCCCGTTGGCATCGGCGTTTTGCTACTTGCTCAGGTGTTTCATGGCTGATTCCAGACCTTCCACTGTGAGCGGATACATATGGTCTTTCACCAACTGTCTGGTCATCCCTAAGGAGCCACCCGTTCCCCAATACCCTTCCGGTAGCGGATTGATCCAGACAACCTTGCGGAAGTGATCGCTGATACGCTGAAACCAGGTGGCACCAGCTTCTTGGTTCCAGTGTTCAATGGAACCGCCCGCATGGGAAATTTCATAGGGCGCCATGGTGGCATCGCCTACGAAAATCACTTTGTAGTCCGGCGAGTACTTATGGAGGATATCCCAAGTGCTGGTCGTTTCGTTCATGCGCCGGATGTTGCTCTTCCACACACTCTCATACACGAAGTTATGAAAGTAGAAGTACTCCATGTGCTTAAATTCCATACGTGCGGCCGAGAACAATTCTTCGCAGACTCGCACGTGGGGGTCCATGGAACCACCCACATCAAAGAAGATCAGAACTTTGACGGCATTATGGCGCTCGGGAACCATTTTCAGGTCTAGATAACCTGCATTGCGGGCTGTTGAACGGATAGTGTCATCCAAATCCAACTTGTCAGCCGCACCCTGACGGGCAAACTTACGCAATCGCCGCAGGGCAACCTTAATATTCCGAATGCCAAGAGTGACGCTATCGTCCAGATCTTTGAACTCGCGCTTCTCCCAAACCTTAACTGCGCGGCCATGGCGACCTTTTTTCTGGCCGATACGGAAACCTTCGGGGTTGTAGCCATCCGCACCAAACGGTGATGTTCCGCCGGTGCCTATCCACTTGTTTCCGCCCGCATGGCGTTCTTTTTGCTCTTCCATGCGTTTTTTGAAGGTTTCAATCAGCTCTTCGAGGCCACCTAGGGAATCGATCTTGGCTTTTTCTTCCTCGGTCAGGTTCTTCTCAAACTCTGCCCGAAGCCACTCGTCGGGAATCAAGGCTTCCAGCATCTGGTCCAGATGCTCAATGCCTTCAAAATAGGATTTGAAGGCCAGATCAAACTTATCGAAGTGGCGCTCGTCTTTTACCAGACACACTCGCGCCAAATAATAGAACTCTTCCATATCCGCAAAGGCGAGGCGCTGTTGCAGCGCTTCCAACAGATCGAGGAATTCGCGCAGGCTGGCAGGCACTTTGGCCCGCCGCACTTCGAGAAAAAAATCAATCAACATAAAACCGCACTCTTGCCGAATTTCAGCCGCGACGGCGAGCCATAAACGCCAGTTTTTGCAGCAAGTGGACATCCTGCTCATTCTTTACCAGAGCGCCGTACAAAGGCGGCAGCGCCGAACTGGTATCTTTCTCCTGAAGCATCTTTGCTGTGAGCTCGTCTGCCATCAGAAGCTTTAACCAGTCAATCAACTCAGACGTGGAAGGCTTTTTCTTTAGGCCCGGCACTTTGCGCACATCAAAAAACACTTCCAGCGCATCTTTCACCACCTGCTGCTGAATGCCCGGGAAGTGGACATCCACGATGCTCTTCATGGTGTCGTGGTCCGGGAAGCTGATGTAGTGGAAGAAGCAGCGACGCAGGAAGGCATCCGGCAGCTCTTTTTCGTTGTTACTGGTGATGACTATGATGGGTCGGTTTTTCGCTTTCACCAACTGCTGGGTCTCGTAAACGTAGAATTCCATGCGATCCAGCTCCAGCAGCAGATCGTTAGGGAATTCGATGTCGGCCTTGTCGATTTCATCAATCAGCAGCACCACCTGCTCTTCGGCTTCAAAAGCCTCCCACAACTTGCCCTTAATAATGTAGTTGCTGATATCTTTAACTTTCTCGTCGCCCAGCTGGGAATCCCGCAAACGGGATACCGCATCGTACTCGTACAAGCCTTGCTGTGCCTTTGTGGTGGATTTGATATGCCAAGGAATCAAACGCATGCCAAGAGCACTCGCCATTTCCTCGGCCAGCAAGGTTTTGCCGGTGCCGGGCTCGCCTTTGATCAACAGTGGGCGTTGCAGCGTGACAGCCGCATTTACGGCCATTTGCAGGTCATCGGTGGCTACGTATTTATCGGTACCGGTAAACTTCATGTGTAGGATTCCTATTGGTTACTTTTTCTGTTCATCATCCGGTTTCTTATCCGGATCGTCGTAATCGGGTAAATCGTCGAATTCGGATAGGTCAAAATCATCTAGGCCGAACTCTTCTTCATCGTCGTCTTCCGTCTGCTCGGTTAGCTCTGGGATGTCCTCTTCCGGCTCAACCACTGTATCAGCAACGGGTATATTCTCTTCTTCTGGCTCAGGTTCCGGCTGCAAAACCGGTTCTGGTTCCAGCACGGGTTCTGGCTCTGGCTCTGGCTCTGGCTCTGGCTGTAATTCTGGTTCTGGTTCGGGTTCAGGCATTACAACAGGCGCTTCTGCTTCAATATCTGCCATTGCCTGTTGCAGTTCGTCCAGACTTTCCGCGTCTTCCTGCGATGTTTCTTCTGCAGTTGCAGCATTACGACGCTTGCGTATAAGCAAGAATACAATCAATGCAAAAAGCACTAACGCCCCTGCTCCCGCGCCGATCATCCATAAGGGTACGGGCAGAGCTGCCGGCTCTTCTGGAGTTTCCTCTAGCTCTGGTGTAGCCGAAGCCTCCGGCGCTTCAGGTTCAGGCTCAATCGCAGGCTCTGGCTCTACTGTTGGCTCCTGCTCAGGTGCTGGCTCCAATTCAACAGTCGGCTCCGGCTCGGATTCTGGCGGCGCCTGCTCAGCCGTCTCGGCCATACTTACGTCAATAGGCGACTCAAGGCTCGGCTCAACCATACCCTCAGGCACTAGAAATTCGGTTGTGGCGGTAAATTTGCGTGCGAACGTTTTACCATCGGCAACAACGTCTATCCGGTACAAACCTGCAACCGGCAACTTGCTGATGGAATCCGAGTACTCACCATCCGCAGGTGGCTGATCCCCAGATAACGTCTTGCTGCCGCTACGACCGTCTTCAGAAGTCAGGCTAAGAGTCACACTCATTACGTTGAGAAATTCAGAATTGGTTACTTTCTCTTCTTTTTCGAAGAAAGCCACGCGGACATCCACGGGAGTCTCAGCCGTAAACGTTGCAGGTATCGGCGCAACCACCATTCTCAAATCGCTGACAACCGTAACGCGACTACCTTCGCCAAGCTCACCTTTAACGCGCCACTCCCCAGCAAGGGGTTGTTTGATGGTTATGAGGTCATAGGCTGCTTCCCTTGCCCAGCGAACGTTGTCCGGTTGGTCTGAGTGCTGTAGGGTTTTTCCATCAGGTCGAACCAGCTGGAGTTCTGCAGTTTCAGCTTCCTCACCCTCTGTGGCCGCGCCACGGAATACCAATGCGGTAAATTCGTTGACTCCGGCATCCACAGTGAAGGCATTGCCTTCAATAGGAATCTGCTCCTGCGGGGCAGCAGTATTCAGAGCATCGAGAAAAGCAAGATTAAGAGACTCTGCCGTGTCTGCAACCCGGAAGCTACCCTGTGATTTTGTGGCAAGAGTCTTGAGGAACCCGGCATCCGCCTGTTCTGACAAGGCAACTGGATGGAAAGTGGCACCTTTTGCAACCAGCGCATCGAGAACACTACCAAGAATTCGCTTCTCTTCGACCTGATTGACATCAGCGCTGTTTGATATATCTACCTTGCCGTCGGTCAGCAGAATGAAATGGGTGTTCTCAAGGGTGCCACCGGTTACAAAATCATCACTGGCGACTTCGATAGCCTTACCAAGGTTTGTACGCAGGGCTACAGAGTTTATTTTTTGTGAACGTTCAATCGCGGTGTCGCGCCACGCATCCGTCACTTCACCGTGGGGTACCAGCATGTTCACGTATTGCCCGAAGGTCCAAACGCCCGCGGTACTACCTTCAGGAATCACCCTTGCTAACAATCTCACAGCAGACTGCCGTAGGTTATTCGGGTCGGTTTCTTTCATTGACCCCGAAATGTCCACAATGATGCGTACATCTGGGCTTTCCGGCAGTGTCAGCGGTGCGGATTCCTGAGCCCAAAGCGTTACAGGCAGTAATAAAGCAATGAAAAAAACCAGCGTAAAGGATCTTGGCATTATTGTTCTCAGACGAAATTAAGTGGGTTGTCTCAGCGCCGGGACAAACGGTAACGGACCATGTCCAGAATCCAAACCAAGAGCATAACAAGCCCCCCGATACTAAGATTCAGCCATGCTCTGCCTGCGTTATCTGCGTCACCCAGAATTTGCTCATAACCGCCAAAAAGCCAAGCGGGTATCCACCAGCCTGCCAGTTCAGGGGACTCTACGGGCGTTAGCAGTAAAGCTACTAACGCGGCGAGGAGAAGGGTACGCAAGCCGTACAACGGCAAAAACCGGAACAGCTTTTTCATCATGTAAAAAAACACAACGAAAGCGATAGCGTAAGCGGCCCAGAAGATGCCGTAAGCAATTTGTGCGTCAGTATCGATCATTACAGAACCCAGTGAATGATGTGTTCTTCCCAGTTTTCTTCCGCCACTTTGTCCTCACGGATAACTTTGTGGCGTATGGATACACCGGCCTCGTGAACCGTGTTCGGGTTCCCGCTGCGCAGAGGATGCCAATCGGCAAGGGGCCTGCCCTCTGCCAACGTACGGTATGCGCAGGTGTGCGGTAGCCAATGGTAATCGTTCACCGTACCCGGTGTCAGCACTGTACAGCCCGGTACTTTCTCAAGCCGCTCGGAATAAACCGTACACTGGCAGGTATTTTCGTCCATAAAACGGCAAACCAAATCAGTATGGTAAACCTCGCCTGTGTCTTCATCTTCGAGTTTGTTCAGGCAGCATTTTCCGCAACCGTCACACAGCGATTCCCACTCTTGTTGCGTCATCTCGCTCAGGCGCTTGCGCTGCCAGAACGGGATTTGCGCAATCATGAGTTTCTCAGCCCCGGCTTGGTACGAAAATCGACGATATAAGAGTCTTGCTCTTCCGGCATCTGCAAAAAGAAATCTTTTTCAGCTAGGGCGTTAAGTACCTGCTCACCGGTTGTTCTGGCCAGCTTGCGCTCCGGCGTCATAACAAGATCCATGGAGTGAATCGGGTTACCAAAAATCCCTCGAAGGCTTTCAGGCAACTCTTCCCACTTTTGCCCGCGGCGAACAAAGATATAGGTATCGCTTTTTTTGCTGCTTCGGAAAACAGACACAAATTCCCGATCTTTCATGATTGCAGATAATCCTCGATATCGTTCATTACCGGCGCGAGAATTCTCGTGCGCCAGCCATGGAAAAATGGGCTGTCAGCCAAGCTTTTGTCTTGTACCACTTTCTCCAAACGCTTTCTTGGAGCAAGTAATTCTATAGGGATATCAGCAGCTTCTGCCGCACTTTTAAAAAATCGCTTCAAGTTTTTAAAGTATACCTGCTGGTCCCGGCTCAATGGTGGCGCAATGCGTTCTAGGCCAGAAGTATCGGCGTTGCGCCCCTCTGCAACAAGCTTCAGCAAGGTTTCGCCGTAACGCCGAACTACGCCACCCGGAACACCCTGAATATTAGACAGGTCATTGAGGGACTGCGGTAGCCGATCTGCAATGGCAATAAGCAGAGGATCTGCCAACACCCTGCCCCGGGGGCGGTCACGCTCTCTGCTTTCGAGCTCGCGCCAGACCACCAAATTTTTGAGAACAAGCTGCTGTTGAGCGGTTAAAGCCCAGCCACCACGCAGGCGAAGGTAATGATGGTGCGGGTCGTCCTGCCCTGCGAGCTCATCGGCAAAGCGGGTGGACTCCTCCACAAGCGCCGCTTCAAGCCCCCGCTCTTTCAGATGTGCCGCAACCCACTGATACATGGGCTCAAGAAAGCGTATGTCTTCTATCGCATAGCGCTGCTGGGCATCGCTCAAAGGGCGGGATATCCAGTCAGAGCGGGTAACAGACTTGTCCAATACCTCACCGAACAGTGTCTCCACAAGCCGAGCGTAACCTACGGAGAAGCCAGCTCCCGCTAAGGCAGCGCCAATTTGTAAATCTATAACACCTTTGGGTTTAATGTTGAGCCAGTCACGAAACAGCTCAAGGTCTTCACTCATGGCATACAGCAGCTTCGTTACTGCCGGGTCGGCAAGAACCTCCCGGAAGCGGGAAGACTGTTCCGCCACATCGGGATCCACAAGGCAAAAACGGTTTCCGAGGCCAAGCTGAACCAGCCCCGCGATGGGATAGAAGGTATTTACCCGCTCAAACTCTGTATCAAGAACAAGGGGCACCCCCGGAGCGCTGTCCAGCCATTGGTTTAGCGCCTCCGGCTGGGTAATCCACTCAATGGTTTCAGGGGCCGGAGGCACATCAATAGCGGTAAGAGGAAGTGTCATAGAAAAAGCCAGTTAAAAGCGCCGTCTAGGCGCCGATGCGGAATCAATCAAGCAGGGGTTTTCTGCCGCGGAACGCATGGGTGAGAGTAAAGCCGTCAACGTATCCAAGCTCGCCGCCCACTGGTATGCCGTGGGCAAGCCGCGTGATGAGAATATCGGAGCCGTCGAGCCGGTCAGAAATATAATGGGCCGTTGCTTCGCCTTCGACCGTAGGGTTGGTCGCAAGAATAAGCTCGGTAACACCTTCTGAGCGCACCCGGCGCAAGAGCCGTTCGATACCGATTTCATCGGGGCCAACGCCATCAATAGGTGACAGATGCCCCATCAAAACAAAATAACTGCCTTTGTAATCGCCCGCCTGTTCAATAGCCAACAAATCCGACGGGCTCTCTACTACGCAGAGCGTACCGTTGCTGCGAACAGGGTTCTCACAAATTCCACACACTTCGGTGTCGGAAAAGTTCTGGCAACTCTCGCAACGACGAACCCCCTCCATGGCATTACTCAACGCATCCGAAAGCCGGGTACCACCGGAACGGGCGCGTTCAAGCAGGTGAAAGGCCATGCGTTGGGCGGTCTTCTGGCCCACACCCGGCAAACACCGGAGGGATTCAACGAGTTCATCAACCAGCGGGCTGAACGCCATGAAACATCCTCTTCAAACAGCAGGTTAGGAACTAACTTTAAAAAGGCATCTTGAAGCCGGGCGGCATACCCAAACCAGACATCATGCCCGACATTGCATCTTTCTGATTGGCCTCTACCCTGCGCACGGCATCGTTAACAGCCGCAGCCAGCAAGTCTTCCAAAACATCTTTTTCTTCTGTCATCAAAGATGGATCGATCTCTACCCTGCGAACATCGTGGCGACCATTCATGGTAACTTTTACCATGCCAGCGCCGGATTCACCGACAATTTCCGCTTTTGCTGCCTCTTCCT
>Ga0209075_1001405_pt1 | contig 22557 bp, 19 predicted proteins | sample Stecom2011_FD_187523 | JGI IMG/M metagenome (GOLD analysis project Ga0209075, IMG submission 187523) | Agricultural soil microbial communities from Utah to study Nitrogen management - Steer compost 2011 (SPAdes) (version 2) | ecosystem: Environmental > Terrestrial > Soil > Agricultural land...
TGGGAAAAGCTTTAACCTCCCTTACCCCGGAGCAGGTGGTGACGATCATTAAAGATTCCGGCCTGCGCGGCCGGGGAGGGGCCGGTTTCCCCACCGGACTCAAGTGGTCATTTACCGCCGGGGTTGTGGCAGAACAGAAATATATTGTTTGTAACGCCGACGAAGGAGAACCGGGGACATTTAAAGACCGGTTAATTCTGGAAGGCGACCCACACGCAATAATTGAAGCCATGGCAATCGCCGGCTATGCGGTGGGAGCCAATAAGGGTATCGTTTATATCCGCGGGGAGTATACTCTTTCCATCGACCGTTTGCGTAAAGCCGTCGCCCGGGCCGAAGAACTTGGCCTTCTGGGGCAGGGGATATTCGGCACGGATTTTAATTTTGATATCGAAATTCGTACCGGCGCCGGCGCCTATGTTTGCGGCGAAGAGACTGCGCTTATCGAATCCTTGGAAGGGAAAAGAGGAGAACCGCGGATCAAACCGCCTTATCCTGGGGTAGCCGGGTTGTGGGAGAAACCGACGGTAGTTAATAATGTTGAAACACTGGCCAACATCCCTTCCATTATTCGGAAGGGGGCGGAATGGTTCCGTAGTATCGGAACAGAAAAAACCCCGGGCACCAAGGTCTTCACAATGCTGGGGGATATTACTAATCAAGGTTTGATTGAGGTCCCAATGGGGATAACTCTTCGGGAAGTCATTTACGGCGTAGGAGGAGGAATTCCGGGCGGAAAGGGATTCAAGCTGGCGCAAACAGGAGGAACCTCCGGGGGATGCCTGCCGGAAGAGTTTCTTGATTTGCCCATGGATTACGATTCCCTGGCCGAAGCCGGGTCCGCATTGGGTTCAGGTGCTTTGCTGGTAATTGATGATTCACATTGTATCGTTGACATTTTGTGCTGTTTCATGAAGTTTTTCCGGCATGAGTCGTGCGGACAGTGCACACCCTGCCGTGAGGGGACGGCGCGTCTTTACGAATTGCTGTTCGCCCTTACTATAGGGGAAGCGGGTAAGGATGAGATTAAACTTATCCGGGAACTTTGTCAAACCATGCAGCTTTCTTCCCTTTGTGGGCTTGGTCAATCCGCTCCGAATGCGGTTATTACCGCTCTGCAGTATTTCGAAGATGAAATTAACCGGCATGCCGCCGGGGAATGCCCTGCCGGGGTCTGCCGGGGCCTTTCCTCGAGACTCCGGGCGGAAAGTACTTTAAGATAAAGGAAAGGACGTGATATTTATGGAACAAGTTAAAGTGACCATTGACGGCCGGGAAGTAAAAGTGCCGAAAGACAGTACCATACTCGCGGCGGCCCGGGCCGCCGGGATTGAAATACCGACCCTGTGTTACAATGAAGACTTGGGCACCAAAGGGATGTGCCGGGTATGTGTGGTGGAGGTCGAAGGAAGCCGGACCCTGCAGGCCGCGTGTTCACAGCCGGTCAGTGAGGGAATGGTTGTGCGGACTAATTCTCCCCGGGCGCGACAGGCACGCCGGATGAATGTAGAACTTTTGCTTTCCAGTCACCCCCAGGATTGTTTGAGTTGTGTGCGGAACCAACGATGTGAACTGCAAACTCTCGCCGACAAACTTGGGATTCGTGAGCAAAGATTTCCGACTCGAATCAAAACGGAGAAAAAAGATATTTCCACCCCGGCGTTGGTACGTGATCCCGCCAAATGTATTCTTTGCCGGCGGTGCGTTGAGGTTTGCCATCAGGTTCAGGGAGTGGGGGCGTTGTACCCGGTGGATCGGGGATTTGCCACCACTATTGCTCCGGCCGGTGGTGTTGATCTGGAGGACGCGGCCTGTGTGCAATGCGGCCAGTGCTCTTTGGTCTGCCCGGTAGGAGCTATTTACGAACAGGACCATACCGAACGGGTATGGGCGGCCCTGGCGGATCCTGATAAACACGTGGTGGTTCAGACGGCGCCGGCTATTCGGGTTTCCATCGGTGAGGAAATGGGCCTTGAGCCGGGTCAGGTGAGTACCGGGCAAATGGTGGCCGCTCTGCGCCGGCTGGGTTTTGACCGGGTATTTGACACTGATTTTTCCGCAGATCTTACCATCATGGAGGAAGGTCACGAACTGTTGAAACGGTTGAAGAACGGGGAAACAATGCCCATGATTACCTCTTGTAGTCCCGGGTGGATTAAGTATATCGAACATTTCTACCCCGATCTGCTCGACCATCTTTCCACGTGTAAATCACCACAACAGATGTTCGGCGCGTTGGCCAAAACCTATTATGCCGAAAAAGCAGGAATCAATCCGGCGGATATTTATGTTGTTTCCATCATGCCGTGCACGGCGAAGAAATTTGAATGCGGGCGTTCGGAGATGACGGATTCGGGATACCCGGATGTAGACGCGGTCTTGACCACCAGGGAATTTGGGCGAATGCTCCGGGAGGTTGGCATCCAATTCAGCGAGTTGTCCGAGGAAAAATATGATGATCCGCTTGGTATTTCCACCGGCGCGGGGCTCATTTTCGGCGCCACCGGCGGGGTGATGGAAGCGGCTTTACGTACCGTTTATGAAGTGGTAACCGGGGAAAGCCTGCCTTCATTAGACTTTGTTGCTGTCCGTGGAATGGAGAATATAAAAGAAGCGGAAGTTGATTTAAAAGGAACCAAGGTTAAAGTGGCGGTAGCCCACGGGCTGGGCAATGCCCGGAAATTGCTGGATCTGGTCAAAGAGGGGAAGGCCGACTACCAGTTCATTGAGATTATGGCCTGTCCGGGCGGGTGTATCGGCGGCGGCGGTCAGCCGATACCAACCACCAACGAGATCCGGCAAAAGAGGATTGAAGCCGTTTACCGGGCGGATGCCGCAATGCCGCTGCGTAAATCCCACGAAAACCCGGCGATTAAAGCACTTTACGATGAATTTCTCGGCGCGCCGTTGGGTGAAAAATCTCACCATCTTTTGCACACTCATTATACCAAGCGCGGGAAATACCCGAACAAGGTGGAGGCTGTCCAATAGGTTAAACCCCGGTTTATAAAAAAAGAAAAGAATTGGAATAATACCGGTGGAACCGGTGTAAAAACCGGTTATAAAGTAAAAAAGCCTCGGTTGATGCCGGGGCTTTTTTACTTTTTCGTTTTTTTATAACTCCTTGTTTTACAGAGGAGGTTGAAATGTTGAAGTTGAAATAGAAAAGAACAGAAAAAAGACCACCATTTTTGGGTGGTCAATTAATAATCTTTTTTTCCCTTCTCTGACTGCCGGCGTGGTCAAGAGGAGGTGAGCATCTACTTTGCCGCCGGCGCCTGGCGTCGCAGTAATGCTCTACCTTGAAATATTGTTTCAAGGTGATATTTATTTTAACATATTTAATGTTGTATTGCAAGCAATTTTTTTAAAATTTTTTGGTTTTTTGTTCTTGTCCCGTTTAAATTGTTTTGATCTGCTTGACAGTTTGCTAAAAACATAGTAAAATTGTTTTAACGATGTGGTATACACCAGTACATGTATAACTCTTAGTGTCAATAGAGGTGTGTTACAATGATTGAAAAGGTATTTCCCAATAATACCTTGGAGGAAGGCCCGATCCCTCTGTATTACCAATTACAGGAAAAGATTAAAGATCGGATTGACACCGGTGTGTTACAAGAAGGAGACCGGTTGCCTTCCGAAAGAGAGATGGCGCGTTACTTTCGGATTAACCGGAGGACGGTCAGTAATGCTGTTGACAATTTAGCAGCTGACGGTTTGGTGATTAAAAAAAGAGGAACGGGCATTTTTGTGGCCCCCAAAAAGATTACTAGTATAGTTACTTGGCTGCGGAGTTTCCATGATGAGGCCGGTCTGGGGCAAAAAAAAGCCCGTTTTGCACTTTTAAAAATGGAAAAAATTGCTTCGCCATCCTCGGTTCGCCGTTATCTAAAGTTGAAGGGGGAAAAGGAGAAGGTTTATAACCTTCAACGATTGGGGTATCTCAATCAAGAACCGGTCATGTTCCAAAACTCATTTATTCCCGAACGCCTGGCGCCGGGTTTGCCGGAGAAGCTAACCGGTGACATTTCCTTGTTTCATCTATTGGAAACGGATTACGGCCTGGAATTGACCTCCGGAAAAGAGACCCTGGAGGCGACGACTCTCCGCCGTTACGAGGCCGATTTGTTCCGGGTTCCCCAGGGGGCGGCCGGATTTGTTTTGCGTAGAATCACCTTCAGCAACACGGCGCCTGTGGAATATGTAAAGTCTGTTTTGAGGGGGGACAGGTATATCTTTAAAACGGAATTACAAAGGAGGTAAGAAATTATGGAGGAGTTGCCAAAGGGGAAAAAGGAGTTTTGGTCCGCAAAGCGTATCGCCAGGTTGGCTATTTTAATTGCCCTGAGCGGAGTCGGCGCCTTAGTAAAGATTCCTAGTCCTACCGGAACAGTTGCCCTCGATTCGGCTCCCGGCTTCTTTACAGCTGTGGCTTTCGGGCCGGTCGAAGGTTTGATCGTTGCCGGTATCGGCCACCTGTTTACCGCGTTAACCGCCGGCTTCCCGATGGGTATTCCCATGCATTTGTATATTGCGTTGCAGATGGCGGCTTGGGCTTATCTCTTCTGGTTGAGCAGTAAGAAAATTAATCTTATCACCGGTATTATTGTCGCTACGGTAGCCAATGGAGTTCTTTCTTCGGTTCTGCTTATACCGTTTGGGGGCGTTGGATTGTTTGTCGCGATGTTGCCGTCACTGCTTGTCGGTTCACTGGTGAATATTCTCGTGGCTGCCGGCGCTTACAAGATTATCAGCCGCAGTAATCTCATTGAAGAGGAGAACACCGGAGAATAGAGCAGCAGTTATCGTTTAAGCTTTTGTCTCCCCTCTTTTTCTTGAAAAAAAGTTAAAAAATAAGGTGGAGGTCTGATGAATTTATTGCCTGAGTTTTATGAGGGAGTGCTTCCGGCGGAAAAAATGGTTGAAAGCAGGCGTGATCTGACTTTTTTTTCGCTCGGTTCCGGTTATTCTGTGGTGATTGCCTGTGATTCGGACGGCGGAATTGGCAATAAAGAGCAGGATATGGTGAGAGTGGATAATCGGTTGACAGGTTATTTCGGGACGCGGGTCCCGCTGATGGAAGTACTGTCGGCGCTGGGAAGGCCGTTTTTATTGATTGACACCCTGTCAGTGGAGATGAAGCCGGCAGGGACAGAGATTATTGCCGGAATTAAAAAAGCCTGCACTGAAGCCGGGCTGTTGCGGTTGCCGATTACGGGAAGCACGGAGGAGAATATTCCAACCGTGCAAACGGGGATCGGCGTCACTGTTTTGGCAATAGTGAAAGATGATCAAATACCGGTCGGCAGTTCCCAAGAGGGAGATCTGGTGGCAGTAGCCGGAATTCCCAAGAGCGGTCCCAGATTTAAGGTTGAACCGGAAGACCCGGAAATTATTTCCTTGGACGATCTGTTGCGACTCAGAGATATATCGGGTGTTCATGATATTCTTCCGGTGGGATCCAAAGGGGTGGCCTTTGAAGCAGAAGAGCTGGCGCGCACAGCCGGTTTGCACTGGCGGCGGGCGCCGGGAAACGGGTTGGATCTACAGCGTTCAGGCGGGCCTTCCACCTGTGTTGTTTTTTCTCTGGCCGGTAGTCGCGCTTTACAGGCTGTCAAAGCTACCATCAACGCACCGGTTTGCACTGTGGGGGAACTGTATGGGGGTGGAAAATAGCCGGGCAGCGTCCAGATACCATATACGATGTTCTTATGAGAGGAGACGGCGGTGTGAGCGAAGTTATTGTGGAAGAATTGTCTTTTCAGTATAACCGGTCGCCGGAACCAAATTTAAAAGAAATTGTTCTGGAGGCCGGTAAGGGAGAGGTAATAGGAATTTTGGGAGTTACCGGCGCCGGAAAGACTACGCTAATGCGGACTTTTAACGGTTTAATTCCCCAATTTTTTGAGGGAAAAATTTCGGGAAAAGTCAGGGTGCAGGATTTGGATACTCAACGCAACCGTATTCAATCGCTCGTGCGCCGGGTTGGTTTGGTCTTTGATGATCCGGAAACTCAGATCTTCGGGGTCACCGTCCGGGAGGATGTGGTGTTCGGCCCTTGTAATTTCGGCCTTTCCAAGCAAGAGGTTTTAACGAGGATGAAGAACGCATTAGAAATGGTTGGCCTAAACGGCTACGAAGAAAGAGCGACGGAAAACCTTTCCGGTGGAGAAAAACAAAGGTTGGCCATAGCCGGCGTGCTGGCTATGGGTTCGAATATACTGGTTTTGGACGAACCAACCGCCGCCTTGGATCCTTTGGGTAAGGAAGCGGTATTCCATATTGTGGAGCTTTTGAAAAAAAGAGGTATGACCATTTTTCTGGTTGAGCACGAAACGGAAGAATTGGCGGCACGGGCCGACCGGATCATCATTCTCGAACGGGGTCGGATAGTGCATGAGGGTCCAACACGGGCTGTTTTTCAAGAATTGCCGGTGTTGAACCGGTATCACCTGCGCCCGCCGGAAGTTGTGGAACTGGGTTGGCGCCTTTATGAGGAACGGGTAATCAGCAAGGATGAGATTCCCCTCAACGAAGAGGAGGGAGTAAATCTCCTCGAACGATTGCTTCCGGCGGGAGGTTCGTCTTTTCCTGCCGGCCGCAGGGGCGGGGGTGAAAATGCAGGGAACACAGAATCCCTCATTGAGATAGAAAACCTTTCCTTTGCTTACATAAAGGGACAACCGGTTTTAAGGGGAATCAACCTTCAGATCAACAAAGGGGATTTTCTGGCGCTGGTGGGACAGAACGGCGCCGGCAAGACAACTTTCTGCAAGATCTTGGCCAAGCTTTTGACGGCGAATACGGGAAGGATTTCCTTTAGAGGACAGAAGATTGAAAATTTCTCCCACGCCCGGCTGGCCCGGCATTTGGGCTATGTTTTTCAAAATCCCGATCACCAGATTTTTTCTTCCACTCTTAAAGAGGAGCTGGAGTACGGATTGCTTAATCAGGGTCTGGGCGTCGCCGAACGAGAAGAACGAATCAGAAAAGTTTTACAAACCGTCAAGCTGGACAAACCCCTCGCCACACACCCGTTCAATCTCGGCCGCGGGGAACGCCAGCGGCTGGCGGTAGCGTCGGTTTTGGTCCTGGAGCCGGAGACGCTCATTATTGATGAACCGACTACCGGTCAGGATTGGCTGGGAACCCGCAGTATTATGGAACTGATCAGGGATCTGAACGAGAAAGGGCACACCATTTTGATCATTACCCATGATATGCGGCTGGTGGCGGAGTATTGCCGCCGGGTTGTCGTTTTAAACAAAGGAAAAATTTTGGTAGATGAGACGCCGCGTCAATTGTTCACCAAGATGGACTTGTTGAAAGAGGCTCAGCTTAAACCGCCTCAGGTGAGTAGAATCGCCTGCCGGCTTTCCGACCGGGGAGTTCCCCAGGATATCCTTGATGTTGAGGAACTATGGACAGCTGTGACAAACCTGAGGAAACAGGGAGGAGTATAGATGTTTATTGAGTATTATCCCGGCACAACCTTAATTCACCGCTTGGATATCCGGACAAAACTGGCGGCCTTCGCCGCCCTCATGGTTTTACTTTTTTTCTTTACCAATCCCCTCTATAACCTGGCTCTGGCTTTGATGAGCACTTTCCTCTTTTATTATTTGGGCGTGCCGGTGAAAAAGATCTCCACTGTTTTAAAACCGGTGATTCCGATCTTGTTTATTATTATGTTTGTGAGCGCTTTCAGCTATGCGGCAGAAAAATTTTTTTCCCCGGCGGCCAGAATAGTCTTTTATAAAAAGGGTTGGTTTGAGATAACAAGCGGCGGGTTTTTATACGGTGTTACTCTAGCCCTGCGTATTTACAGCATGGTAATACTTTCTTCGGTTTTGACCTATTCCACACCCTTGGACCATTTTGTCCAGGTAATGAGAAAATCGCGCTTACCTTCCGGGCTTTCATTTTTAATTATTACCGGGATCAGGTTTGTTCCCACCATGCAGAAAAAAGTGGAGATGGTCTTTGACGCGCAAAAGGTCCGCGGCGCCCATTTTGACCGGGGAGGTCTTTTCAGTAAAATAAAAGCGTATATCCCGGTTATGGTTCCGCTTCTGGCCCAATCCATCTACATGTCGGAAAAACTGGCGGTGGCCATGTTAAACCGGGGTTACGGCGCTGTTCCCTGCCAGACTTCACTGGATGATATCACTTTAAAGAGACGCGATTATATTTTCCTGGCGATTTTTCTGGCCGCGGCGGTGATGGGTGTTTACCTTCGCACACAGGGTATTGGTCGTTTGTAGAATAAAAGAGATCAGGAGGTTTGATTTTGGAACTGGAAAAAAGAGCGTATGGGGCTTTATTAGGAGTAGCTCTCGGAGATGCTTTGGGCATGCCGTCGGAATTATGGTCACGGCAAAAGGTAAAAAATTATTTTGGTGAAATCACAGGATTTCTTCCCGGCCCGGACAGTCATTTTGTAGCGAAAAACTTCAAAGCCGGACAGGTAACTGATGATACGATCCAAACGATTAAAGTGGCAGAGGCAATTGTTGCCGACAGAGGCCGGGTCAAACCGGAATCAATTGCCGCCAAACTTCTGGAACTGGTGGCAGAATACAACGCCTTGGAAGGCAGCATGCTGGGACCGAGTTCTAAGCGGGCGCTGGCGGCGATTAAAGACGGAGTTCCCCTGAAGGAAAGCGGGAAAATGGGAACCACCAATGGTGCGTCCATGCGTATTGTCCCGGTGGGAATTATCAGCCCGGTACAAAAAATGGTGCAACTGGTGGATAATGTGGAGCAGGCCTGCCTGCCGACACATAACACAAATATTGCTATTGCCGGGGCGGCTGCGGTGGCGGCTGCCGTCTCCAGCGCCTTGGAAGGCGCCTGTCTTGATGAAATCCTGAACAATGCCGTGAAAGCCATGAGAATCGGGTACGGGCGTGGACACGACGCTTTTGGCGCTTCTGTTATTTCACGTACATACTGGGCCCTGCGTCTGGTCAAAGAGAGCGTCCTGCCTGAAGAGACTTTGGAGAAATTGTATGATTTAATTGGGACCGGCGTGGAAACTACTGAAAGCGTGCCGACAGCACTGGCTCTGGTTAAACTGGCCGGCGGCGATCCGTACCGCGCCGGGTTGTTCGCCGCCAATCTCGGCGGTGATTGTGATACGATTGGCGCGATTGCCGGCGGTATTTGCGGGGCGTACGCGGGTATCAACAAAATACCGGCTTTTTGCCGGGAGAAAATTTTGACTGTTAACAACTTTGATTTTCTGAAGCTAAGTAAGAACCTGTTGGAATTCCGCGGTTGATAAAAAAGTGAACGACTGGTGATACGAGGCTCTATAGGGGTTGCATATTAACCCTGACGGGCCTCTGTTCCTTTTCTATAAGTAATCTTTTGAGCGTGGCATAGGTCCCGGGGGTTTGAGGTCGTGGGCACGGCCGGATACGGTCTGGAGGCCTTAGTCAAAGCCAGGTTATGCACCCCGAGATGATTCGCATGTTTACTGCATGTTTACTGGATGTGGAGTTCAAAAAGCCTACAGTGTCTTGACACGATCCTCATTTGCCGTCCCTCTTGACGGTGGAAAAAGGTTGTGGTAAAATATATTAAGCAAACGGGGGGGTAGCCCAGTTGGTTAGAGCGCTACGTTGACATCGTAGAGGCCAGCGGTTCGAGTCCGCTCTCCCCCACCATAGAACAGAAAAACAGGTTTTATCACCTGTTTTTTTATACAAAACATTCTTACAAAAATAGATTATTTTTGGAACAATAAGGGGGCTTGTAAAGCCGGAACGCTTATGCTATAATGTTGGGTAGAAAGGGTGGTTCGACCAAGTACGAGAGAAGGGGAGGGACAGGATGATCCTTTCCGCCGAATTTTTTTGGAAGCTTTTTAAGATTACGGGGTCGATTTCAGCCTATTTAGTATACAAGGAACTCATAAATAAACTGAATTAATTGTTTATAAAAATGCAAAGGCAAGGAAAGAGAGAGTAAACCGGGTTAGGCGGTACAGAGAGGAATGACGAGGTGGGAGCATTCCCCGGGAGTCCGGTTGAAGTTCACTCTGGAGTCGCAGGCTGAAGGCGTGCCTAGGGCGCGTAAATAGGCTGTGCCGGATTTCCACCGTTACCGGAGACGAGCTGAGTGCGCCTCGTATGACTAAAGAGAGCCTTTACCGGCTAAAAAGGGTGGTACCGCGGAAGAAACTTTCGTCCCTTACCGGATGAAGGTTTTTTTTTATCTTCTACTTTTATTGGGGCTTAGCCAAGAAAAAAATCGATAAAAATACCCCCGGGCCGGCGGGGGACTAGGAGGTTGAGTTTATGCAGGAGCAATTACAAAAGCTGGCTGAAGAAGGGCGGAAAAAAATTGCGAACGCGGCATCATCAGAGGATATAGAGCGTATACGTTTAGAATTTTTTGGGAAAAAAGGACATATAACCGGGATTTCCCGTACATTAAAGAATCTTTCTCCTGACGAACGGCCGGTATTTGGCCGGCTGGTGAATGATTTTCGCCGGGAATTAAGTGAAGTTTTAGAGGCCAAAGAACAGGATTTGGTGAAAAAAGAAAAAATGTCCCGGCTGGAGCAGGAGAAGATCGATGTGGAATTACCGGGGAGAAGACGCCGGCGGGGTCGCCAGCACCCTCTGGTGATGATTATTCAAGAAATAACCAGTGTTTTTACGGGTATGGGTTTTGACGTGGCCGAAGGGCCGGAAGTGGAATGGGATTACTATAACTTTGAGGCATTAAATATACCCCCGGAACATCCGGCCAGAGAAATGCATGACACACTTTATATCACCGATGAGATGCTTTTACGGACCCATACTTCCCCGGTCCAAATCAGAACCATGGAAAAGCTTTGCCCGGCTCCAGTCCGGATTATTGCCCCCGGCCGGGTCTACCGCCGGGATGCGCTTGATGCCACGCATTCCCCGATGTTTTATCAAATCGAAGGTTTGGTGGTGGATAAAGAGATAACTTTTGGTGATCTAAAAGGAGTGCTGACAGTCTTTGTCCGGAAAATTTTCGGCGAGGATCGAGAAGTTCGTTTTCGCCCCAGTTTCTTTCCGTTTACCGAACCCAGTGCGGAGGTTGATGTTTCCTGCGCCTGCCGGGGAGAGGGGTGCCGGATATGCAAAAACACCGGTTGGCTTGAGATTTTGGGTTCCGGTTCAGTTCATCCGCGCGTATTGGCCATGGCCGGGTATAATCCGGAAGAATACAGCGGCTTCGCTTTTGGGATGGGTGTGGAACGGATCGCCATCTTGCGTTATGGGATAACGGATATTCGGGATTTTTACGAAAACGATTATCGTTTTCTTGAACAATTTCGGTAGGCGGCAACCGGTTACCGGAACTGCGGGTTGTTTAAAAATTTTCGGTATTTCAAGGCAGGAGGTCGGAGAATATGCGCATTCCATATAATTGGTTACGTGAATACGTCCCCGTTGAATTAGATCCGGCGGAACTGGCGGAGAAATTGACCATGGCCGGGATCGCCGTAGAAGAACTGGTTGATCCGGGCGCCCCTTACCGGAGGCTGCGGGTGGGTGAGGTGGCTGAGTTAAGACCACACCCGGAAACAGAAAAATTGTTGGTGGGCTGCGTGCGCTTGGCCGGCGGAGAAATCACAGTTATTACTGCGGCCCGGAATCTGCGAACAGGGGATAAAGTGCCGGTGGCTTTGGCCGGCACACGCTTGCCCGACGGGCGGTTGATTGAAGAAACCGTTTTTCAGGGAGTACTCTCCCAAGGGATGTTATGTTCCGAAGAAGAGCTGGGTTTAAGCAGAAAATCGGACGGCATTATGGTGTTGCCCTCTAAAACCCCCCTGGAGAGTGATTTTGCCAACATACTGGAACTTGACGAACCGGTACTGGTCCTGGAGTTGACTCCCAACCGCGCGGACTGTTACGGGGTTTTCGGTGTGGTCCGTGAAGTTGCCGCCTTGACCGGAAGCCGGGTAAATCCGCCGGAACTTGACGTTTCGGAGGAGACAAAACAGAAGGTGGATGATTTTGTTAGTGTGGAACTCCGCGCTCCTGACCTTTGCCCGCGTTATACAGGAAGGGTTTTCTTTGATGTCCAAGTGGGAGAATCCCCGCTTTGGTTGAAAACCCGGTTGCTGGCCGCGGGAATGCGGCCGGTGAACAATGTAGTGGATCTTACCAATTATGTTATGTGGGAAATGAATCAACCATTGCATGCTTTTGATTTAGACCGGCTGGCAGGAGCAAAAATTATCATACGCCGGGCCCGTCAAGGTGAAACTCTTGTCACCCTGGACGAGGTGGAAAGAAAACTCGAACCGGAACATCTGGTGATCGCCGACGCCCAAAAAGCCCAAGGCATCGCCGGGGTAATGGGCGGAGGATACAGTGAAGTAACGCAGAATACCCGGAGGGTTTTTTTGGAAGCAGCTTATTTTTCTCCGGTAAATACCCGGCGGACAGCCCAAACCCTGGCCGTCAGATCCGAAGCGGCGCTTCGCTTCGGAAAAGGTCTTGATCCGGAGGGAGTAACCGCCGGTCTCAACCGGGCGGCTGTTCTTCTGACCAAACTGGGAATTGGCCGGGTGAGCAAAGGGATTGTTGATTATTATCCCGCGCCGGTACAGACCAAAAAAATCAAATTGCGCCCGGACAAGGTCAATACTTTGCTTGGTACCACACTTGACGCCGGTTATATCAAAGAAATTCTGCGGCGTCTTAATTTCCGTATTGAGGAGGAGCATGAAAAACAAGTAACTGTAACCATCCCCTCTTACCGCCGGGACATTGAATACGAAGCGGATCTTGCCGAGGAAGTGGCCAGGATTCACGGGTACGAAAAGATACCAACCACCTATCCGGCGGCGAACCGGCCGGGCGTTTTGACTCCGCGGCAACAATTTGAGGAAAAATTGCGGATTTTGATGCAGGGTTATGGTTTGTCCGAAGCGGTGACCTATAGTTTTCACGGGGAGAGAGTTTTTGACCGGTTGAATTTCCCCCAAGATCATCCTTTACGGAATACTGTACGGTTAAAGGTTTCGCTCAGTGAGGAAGGGTCCTTGATGCGTACCACCTTGCTCGGTGGTATTCTGGAGGTTTTAAGCTACAATGCCAAAAGGAAACAAGACGACCTGAACCTTTACGAACTGGCCAGGGTTTATCTGCCGGCCGGTGAAGAAAAACAGCTTCCCCGGGAAAACCTTCATCTGGCCGGGACATTGATGGGCCGGACGGCGGAGAAAGGCTGGAACCAGCCTGACGCGACCGTGGATTTTTATGATGGTAAAGGTCTGGTGGAATCATTGCTGACAGAATTACGGATTACGGACGCTGTTTGGCGGAAGGATGAACATCCCACCCTGCACCCGGGACGGACCGCCTGTTTGGAACTGAACGGCCGAAAGGCCGGTGTGGTCGGTGAAGTACATCCGGATGTCAAAGAAACATTTGACTTGAATTCTCCGGTTGTTCTTTTTGAATTGGATGCGGAGACCCTCTGGACGGAGGCGGAAAAGGGTACAGTAACAGTTAAACCTTTACCCAAATTCCCACCGGTCTTGCGTGATCTGGCGGTAGTGGCGCCGGATAAAATCCGGGTGGAAGAAATAATTCGGCTTTTGGCAAAAACCGGGGGAGAATTATTGGAAAAAGTAGAGCTTTTTGACGTATACAGCGGCGGGCAGATACCTACCGGCCGTCGCAGCCTGGCTTTTTCCCTGGTTTTCCGGTTGGATGATCGTACATTGCAGGATGATGAGGTCAATGAAAAACTGGAAGAAATGACGGCCAAGCTGTCGAAGGAATTCGATGCTGCTGTTCGCCGGTGAAATCTCCAGTTTGTTCTAACCCGTCCCCCTCTTTCATAAAGTTTACCAGAATATTGAAGGAGGGGGTCTTTATTTTTTCGCTTTCTTCGGAAAAAAAAGAGCGGTTGGCTCTTTGTTTGGTGGGAATATTACAGATCTGGGCTTTATGGTCCAGATCCTGCCTGTGCCCGCTTTTGTTTTTATCCCATTTTACCTGGGAGTACACTTTGCGCCTCCTTTTTTTCCTTCTGGTTTTCGGCGGCCGGTATTACTTTTTCTTTACCCACAGGAATCCCAAAATTTTGGCTGTGAGTTTTTTCACCAGTCTTACCGGGCAGTCGGTTCTTTTTTGGGCGCGGCAGGCGGTGGGCGAATGGTACCTGGCGGGCTTGATTATGATCGACTTTATTGTTACAGCGGTTTTTTTCGGGATTATCCTGGAATTTACCGTCGTGATTATTCAAGAGCTTACAGTTAAACCTCGACCGTTCGGTTATGACTTGTCTTCTCCCGGGCAAAGATTTGGCGCGGCCGAGAGGGGATTGGCCACCCATCTCAATTTGGCCGTTTATTTTTTCTTCCTTATCGTGCTGGGGCTTTATGCCTTGAATGTACATTACATTTTTAACTGGGCTTTGTACTGCAAGGGTGCGGCCGTCCTGGTACTGGTCTTTTTTTTCTTACCTCTTCTTCGTTTCCAGGCCCGGCTGCGTGAACCGGTTAATACAGAATGCCGTGAAGTGGAGAAGAGGTTGGAAACCCTTTATGCTTTTGCCTGCGCAAAGAATGGGGATTTCGTGAAAGAGATAGGGATATTGGCGCAATATCACCGTTTCTTGCTTTCTTCGGGTCTTCTCCCCTGGAGATGGGATAAACTGTTGATTTTAACGGGCAGCCTGCTTTTTCTTCTGGCCCAGCCCGTCTTCTTCTGTTAATCACGCCTAATCAACAAGTTGCTAAACAAGGATTTTAGCGTTTTATGTAGAAATAAACAAATAATAATGAAGTAGACGCGTTTTACCCGGTTTATTTTGTATCCAAAAATGAAGGAGGAGAAAATATGGATGTTATGCAGGCCATTAAGGAGCGAAGAAGTGTCCGCCGTTACCAGGAACGTCCTGTACCGGAGGAAACTTTACAGGAAATATTGGAAGCCGTGCGCCTGGCCCCGTCGGCTTCCAACCGGCAGGATTGGCACTTTGTAATCGTCAAAGATGCGCAGCAACGGCGGAAACTGGCCGAAGCCGCGGGACAGCCCTTTGTCGGCACGGCGCCGGTTGTTATTGCCGGAGTATCCCTCAATCCCGAACGGGTGATGAGCTGTGAAGTTCCCGCCTACGCCGTGGATTTGGCCATTGCCATGAGCAATATTACCCTGGTGGCGGCAGGGAGAGGACTCGGTACCTGTTGGATTGGGGCTTTTAACCAGAAAAAAGTCCAAGAGATTCTGGGTGTTCCGGAAAGATATAAAATTGTTCAACTAATGCCGTTGGGCTATCCGGCGGACCGGGCGGGAGAGAAAAACCGTAAAATGGTCGGAGAAATATCCTCGCTTGACCGCTTTGAAGCCTCTTAACGGGGCTGGATTTTTTGCCGGCGGCGGGGTTACCCCTCGGATTCGGACGCTCGTCGCTGTTACTCCTCTTGTTACTCGATTGAAAGCCAGCCGCACGTAAGTTTTTTAAACAAGAATATGAAGACGAGCCTAAAGCCCCGGCCCAAGAGAAAGGCCGGGGCTTTTTCAGCGCATATACAATATAATAAGATAGTTCGTGAATAAATTAGTTACATTAAATTAGCAGGAAAGTTACAACCTCCAGCGAATAATAAAAGGAGAATTTTTATTTTCTTACCAATCCAAGAATTATTTAGTAAGATGGGAGGTGGGAAAGTAGTATTGATTTACCACTACCATGACTTACTGACTGTTAAATCAATTAATATGCAAGGAGGTTTGCGTTTTGAAAAAGAAAGGGTTACTTATTACCGGTATTGTTATAGTCGTTGTCATAGTGGCGGCGGCGGTCTTTTTTGCCTTCTTCCGGCCGGCAGGAGAGGCGGAAACAGCAGCCCGGGAAATTCTGATGCCGATTATCAAGGATACAGAAGCCCAACTTATCGCCATTCAGCGTGGTGATATTCATATTTATCCCGGTCTGGCCAGGGCGACGGATATTAATGCCTTGAAAGATGAAGAAAATATCGAGATTACCATGGATTTGGGATTCCACATGTTTTACGTTGGCATTAACATGAGACGTGATCCCCTGAGCGCCAAAATTTTACGACAGGCTGTCGCCCATATGGTGAACAGGGAGGAGATTATAAATTCCTTGTTTGAAGGCTACATGCTTCCCCTGGCTCATTTTGTTCCCCAATCTTCTCCCTACCATGATGACACAGTGCCGATTTTTGAGTACGATCCGGAACAAGCCCAAGCCATACTGGACGAGGCCGGATTTGTTATGGAAGAGGCGACGGGAATCAGGATTAATCCGGCCACCGGCGAACCTTTGCGGGAGATTATTTTTATGACCCCCACATATGAAGTGGCGCCCACCTCCGCCGAGTTGGGTAAGATTATCGCCGATGCCGCGCAAAGTATCGGGATTCCGATTAAAAACGAGCCCTTGGATTTTCCGATCATGCTGGACAGGCTCGACATCCATGATTTCGATATGTATGCCCTTGCCTGGAGCCTGGACCGGATCCCGACTTTCCTGTATGACTTCTTCCATTCCTCACAAGATGTAGAGGGCGGCTACAATAATCCCGGCATCAACATTCCGGAACTGGATACGCTCCTGGAAGGACTTTACTACGTACCGGATGAGGAGACGGCGCGGAAATATGCCTCTCAAGCCCAGCAGATCCTGGCGGACGAACTGCCGTATATTCCCTTGTATTCCCGCCCCTACATGGACGCTTTCCGTACCGACAAAGTAACCGGGTACGTGTCGATGCTCGGTTACGGGGCCGCCCAGTACAGGAATAACTGGACCAAAATCGGCCTCCGGCCGCTTGCCGATGAAGAAGTCCGTTGGCTGTTGCCGGAAGAGCCCCAGTCTTTGAATTTCTTTACCAACACCAGCGCTTACGCGGCGGAAGTTTACCACCGGCCGTGGGACAGGTTGATCGAAGTGGATCCGGAAACGATGGAGAACGTGCCCTGGTTGGCCACAGACTGGCAGGTTGAAACCTGGGAACCGGAACCGGGCAGGGAGGCTACGAAGATCACCTATAACCTCCGGGAAGGAGTCAAGTGGCATGACGGGGTTGAGTTTACCGCGGAAGATGTGGAATTCGCCATTCATTACATTTTAGACAACAATATACCGATGCATATTAGTGATGTTCAAGATGTGGTCAAGACCAATGTGCCGGACCCGTACACCCTGGAGGTTTACTTTGACAAGATCAGTTACTGGTACCTGATCAAAATCAGCGATCTTCCGCAGGTGCCCAAGCATATATACGAAAACGTCGATGATTATCAACAATTCCAGTGTTGGCTCGAACCTCACCCGGAAGTCGAAGGATTGACCCAGTTGATCGGAACCGGGCCTTATGTCTTTGATGAGTATGTTCCCGGTGAATACGTGCGACTGCTCCGGTTTGAAGATTACTGGTACGACCAGAAATAGAGGAGAAGAATATCTTTAAGAGAATTTGACGAACGCCGCTGCGCCGCCTGAGGCCGGCGCAGCGGCGCCTATTTGCGAGGTGAAAGGTTTGGGCTACGGAAACTACATCCTGCGCAGAACTATTTACACTATTATCGTGCTGTTCATCATCCTTTCCTTGAATTTCGTTATTTTTCGCCTGATGCCCGGGGATCCGGTGCGCAGCATTTTGGACCCGCAGATGACGCCTGAAGCCAAGTTGTTGTTGCGGAAACAATTCGGTCTGGATGAACCTTTGGAAAAACAGTATCTATTATATATGCGTAGTCTTCTCCGTTTTGATTTTGGGTACTCTTTTTCCACCAGGATGCCGGTAAAACAAGAAATATTGGACAGGCTCCCGAATTCCGTGCTTCTTTTGGGTTTGGCCCTGTTAATCACCATGAGTACCGGGATCGTGGTGGGGGTATTCGCCGCTTCGCGCCGCGGGTCTTTTCTGGAAACACTGGTCACCGGCTCGGGGCTCTTTGCTTATGCCGTACCGGCCTTTTTTTTGCAACTTATATTATTGCTTGTTTTCGGCTATTTTCTACCGATTTTTCCTATCCGGGGAACAATGAGCGTACCGCCGCCGCCGGGCGGTTTGGCGCTGGTCCTGGACAGGATATACCACTTGATTTTGCCTGTTACCAGCCTGGTGATTATTAACATTGGTTACTGGGCGCTTTATACCAGAAATGCCATGCTGGACGCGCTTTCCCAGGATTATATTGTCACCGCCAAGGCCAAAGGGTTGAACAGAAGTCAGGTTCTCTACAGGCACGCCTTCCGGAGCATCCTGCCGCCTATTGTCACTTTGATTTTTTTAAACCTTCCGACCGCCATCAGCGGCGCGGTGGTTACAGAAACCATTTTTTCCTGGTATGGAATCGGGCGTTACCTGTTGGAAGCCGTTTTAAAACAGGATTATCCCGCCGCTCAAGGCGCTTTTTACCTGATTGCCCTGGCCGTCTTGATTTGTAATTTTATGGCTGACCTTACCTACGGGTGGGTTGATCCCCGGATTCGTGTCGGAAGGGGAGGTGACAGGGGATGAAAGAGTTTTGGCGGCGTTACCGTAGAAGCCCTCAGGGCATGATTGGTCTTTTTATCTTCTTGTTCTTTCTTTTTCTGGCGGTTTTCTCGTTTCTTCTCACCTCCTATCATCCTCTGCGTGACCGGTATCTGGCGGACAGAATGGCCCGGCCGGTTTGGATGCAGATTTTCCCCAAATACCGGGATATGCCGCGCACGGTCGACCTGATGACAACAGCGAGAGACTGGGAGATTTCCGGGGAACCGGGGATAGAGGCTTTTTTAATTAAACATGAAGAAGCTGGTGTGATCACTTTTCTTTCCGCGGAAAAGGGGCGGGGAGAAGAAAAAAAGCTCCTTCTTGAACAAGCGTTTTTATATGAACAGACGCCTCCGCGCACCTTTGTTTTGACCATGCAGGTTAAACCGGAACTGCCGGAAAATCTTTCCGGACACCTTGCTTTAGACATAATTAATCCGGCGGGAGAGATTTTTGCGTTGTGGTCCGAGGAATACACAGGCGCCCGGGCCCGGCGCCCGGTCCGCATCGACTCACGGGACCAAGCGCTTAAGCGCCGGTTGCAATTGAGTCCTTTTGCCGAGGTGACCGAGGAGATTTTCACCGGGACAGGCGAGTACAAGCTGAGATTGACCGCTACTTTTGCCGGCGAAGAAGACTTGTTGTTTCCGCAAAACGGGCGTCTGGAGATCGAGAATCTGAATTTACGCATCCTCGGACGCCTGCATGGGGTTTTAGGAGTGGATCACTTGGGGACCGATCTCTGGTCCCAACTGGTTTACGGCGCCCGGATCTCTTTAATGATCGGTATTTTAAGCGCTTTCATCGCCGTGGTGATCGGTACGGGTGTGGGCATTTTAAGCGGCTATACCCGCGGGGTGGTGGACGAGTTTCTTATGCGGGTGGCCGATGTAATGCTTTCGATTCCTACTTTGCCCATTTTGATCATTTTAGCCGGGCTTTTGGGCAAGAGCGTCTGGAATATTGTTATCCTGGTCGCTGTGTTCACCTGGATGGGACCGGCCAGGATTGTGCGTTCACAAACCCTTTCCTTAAAAGAACGGAGTTTTGTCGAAGTGGCCAGAGCTTCCGGGGCCGGAGACATCTATATCATGTTAAAACATATCCTGCCCAATGTTCTTCCCCTGGTTTTTGCTTCCATGGTGTTGTTGATTCCGGTGGCCATAATATATGAAGCGACCTTAAGTTTCCTTGGTCTTGGGGATCCTATGACCGCAACGTGGGGAAGAATGCTTCATAACGCCAGAGGATTTGGGGCTTTTACCGAGTTGGCCTGGTGGTGGATTTTACCGCCGGGACTATCCATCACCTTTCTCAGTTTGTCCTTTGTCTTAATTGGAAATACGGTGGATGATATTTTAAATCCCAAGCACAGGGAGAGATCGTGATATGGAACTATTGGCAGTGAAAAATCTGAAGATGTATTATAAAACATTAAGAGGAGAGGTCAAAGCGGTTGATGATGTCAGCTTCCGCCTTGAACAGGGCAGAGCCTTGGGTTTGGCCGGTGAATCCGGGTGTGGAAAATCCAGTATGGCTGTTACTCTGCTCAGGTTGTTGCCGTCTAACGGCAGGATAACCGGCGGGACGGTCCGGTTCGGCGGGGTTGATACCCTGGCCATGACCGAAGAAGAATTCCGGAAGGAGATACGCTGGAAAAAAATATCCATTATTTTTCAAGGGGCGATGAACGCCTTAAACCCGGTGCTCAGAATCGGCGATCAGATCACCGAAGCGATCATAAACGCCGGGGCAATCCCGAAGCCGGAAGCTGTCGCCCAGACCAAAGAGCTTCTGGCCATGGTGGGGATTGAGCCCGGCCGCTACGGCGAGTATCCCCATGAGTTCAGCGGGGGGATGAAACAGCGGGTGGTAATCGCCATGGCTTTGGCCTGCCGCCCGGCTTTGGTTATTGCCGACGAACCTACTACCGCCCTTGATGTTATGGTTCAGGCTCAGGTTCTTACTGCTATGGAAAAGCTGCGAAAAAAATTTAACCTTTCCATGATCCTAATCAGTCATGACCTCTCGGTTATTGCCCAGTCCTGTGATGATATAGCCGTAATGTACGCCGGCAAAATCGTCGAATACGGAGAGGCGGTGGAGATCTATAAAAATCCTTGCCATCCTTATACCAGAGGGCTTTTAGGGGCTTTCCCGGATATTACCGCCGAGCGGTCTCCGGTCAAAACAATTCCCGGCTACGCTCCCAACCTGTTGGAACCGCCTGCCGGTTGCCGGTTTCACCCCCGGTGCCCGTTGGCGGTGGAAGAATGCCGCCGCTTGGAGCCGGCGCTTAAAACAGTGCGGCCGGGAAACAACCGGGTAGCGGCCTGTCACCGGATGGAGGAAGCCTGTGCATTAAAATGGGAGGCAGTACAATGAAGAATAAGCAGGTAGTCATGGAAGTTGAAAACCTGGTCAAGCATTTTCCTTTGCGGCAAACCCTGACCGGCAGGTTGAAAGGAAAGCAACAACCGGTGGTAAAAGCGGTGGACGGTATATCCCTGCAGATAAAAAAGAGTGAAATCCTGGGCCTGGTCGGGGAATCCGGTTCCGGGAAAACCACAGCCGGCCGTGTTATGATTAAACTGATTGAACCCACAGGCGGCAGTATCCGTTATCAGGGCGTGGATATTACCGGTTTTACCGATGAGAAGATGAAATATTTCCGGCGCAAGATCCAGATTGTTTTTCAGGATCCTTACGACGCCATGAACCCGCGTATGAACGTGTTTGATATTGTGGCCGAGCCGCTGGTTATTCAGAAGGTCGCCGGGCGGGAAAACGAAACCGAAGCATTGGTAGAAACAGCCCTGGCGGAAGTGGATTTAACGCCTGTGGAGGAATATACCGGTCGCTACCCGCACGAGTTGTCGGGTGGACAGCGGCAACGGGCCGCTCTGGCCCGGGCTTTGGTGTTGAACCCGGAGTTCATAGTGGCTGATGAACCAGTTTCCATGCTCGACGTATCGATCCGCGGCGGTATACTTAACTTGATGCTCAATTTGACCCGGGAACGCGGAGTCAGTTTTTTATATATCACCCACGATCTGGCCACCGCGCGGCATATCTGTGACCGTGTTGCCGTGATGTACTTGGGGAAAATTGTGGAACAAGGCTTCATTGATGATGTAATCAAAAAACCCCGGCATCCGTATACCCAGGCTTTGATCCGGGCGGTATTGGTTCCCAATCCCGAAGAACGCCGGATCGACCCCGGAATGAAGGGAGAAATCACCAGTGCGGTGGATATCCCCACCGGCTGCCGGCTTCACCCGCGGTGTCCACGGGCGGCGGGGATTTGCCGGGAAAAAGAACCGGAAGTGGTCAAATCCGGCGCCGGGCATCAAGTCCTTTGCCATTTTCCCGGAGAATAGGGGATGGTGAAACCGGAATGAAAGGCGGTTTTTTGCTCAAAAAGGAAATATTATTGCCGGTTGGGTTAATTCTTTCGACAGTGATGCTTTTTTCCACCGCCGGTAATTATATGAAGGTCAGCAGGGCTGTTCATAGTTTTACCGTGCAGGTTAGTGAAGACTGCCGGGTCGGCCGGGATTTGGAGTTCACAGTTTGTTTTACCTCTGACTCCCCGCTGGAGATCCGGTTGCCTTTTTTGCGGGCCGTGGCGTTTGCCGGCGGTCAATACTGTGGAGGCCAAAACTATGACTGGACAGTGAATCCGCCGGTTTTCAGTTCCACCGGTGGTTTCACGCAGGCGGTACGGGTTCCTCTTTCCGACCGGGAAAATGACAGGCGCCTGGATGACAACTGGAGTGTGGAGTTGTTCGGCCATTTTGCAATACCGGGATTTTTAAAAGAGTCCTTCATCAAGAGACATTTTTTTACGAAGGTGGAATATACGCAATGAACCGGTGTTTTTTTCCACGGAAGAAAAATCTCCCTCCCCAATTTATTTTGGCGGCGGCCGCCGGTGTTATTGCCGGAAATCTTTTTATTATATCGGCTTTGCCCAATTATTTATGGGGTGGTTTTTTTCAAAGGATAACCGGATTATTACCGGTTGC
>Ga0209075_1001406_pt1 | contig 22549 bp, 21 predicted proteins | sample Stecom2011_FD_187523 | JGI IMG/M metagenome (GOLD analysis project Ga0209075, IMG submission 187523) | Agricultural soil microbial communities from Utah to study Nitrogen management - Steer compost 2011 (SPAdes) (version 2) | ecosystem: Environmental > Terrestrial > Soil > Agricultural land...
AAGTATGCAGCCTATAGTAAAGGTGATGTTGGGTTAGATACTGATAAAGCCTGGTTATGGCTTGCGGCTAAGTTCTAACAAGAAAATAACTCCCAATAGTATTATTGGGAGTTATTGTTTATTCGTTTATTGAGTTGTTCTTAAGAACCAAGCCACGAATAATCATAAAGCTGGCACCTATAAATAACCCAAGCCCCACAGCTATTGCTAATGTAGTTCCCAAACCACCAATGTTAATGGCGAAACCAACCGCCATGGTGAGTGGGACGGCACAGATTAGAATGACAAGAATAGTGGCAATTACAAACATGCTAGACTCCTTATGACTAATTTATGAATTAGTATACATCCTAGTTTATACTAATCTGTTATAGTCTGTTTTTTTATTTGAGTACAATTTGTGTTTGCTAATACTACCTTCCATCACCGCTTAGTTGCGGGTTTAGAAAAACTTGAAATAACGACTGCTACTGAAGTCCAAGAATCTGTAATACCTTTAGCGCTAGAGGGGAAGGACGTTTTAGCGTGCGCTGAGACCGGTAGTGGTAAAACATTGGCCTATCTTTTACCTATTTTCGAGAAATTAATTGCACAGCCTTCGCCTAATACGTCGACTCGTGCGCTAGTGTTAGTGCCTACGCGTGAATTGGCGCGACAGGTTTTTAAGGTTGCTAAAGAGTTCTCTGACTTAACCGGCTTAAATGCAGGGCTACTAACAGGCGGTGAGGAGTTTAAATACCAAGCTGCTGAATTACGTCGCAACCCTGAGATATTAGTTTCAACAACCGGGCGTTTGGTTGATCATTTAAAACGCAAAACAGCGGATCTGTCAGATTTAGAATTTTTGGTGTTAGATGAAGCTGACCGCATGCTTGATATGGGGTTTGCAGAAGATTTAAGTTATATCGTTGAAAGTTCATCTGCAGAACGTCAAACCTTTATGTTGTCGGCAACTTTGCATCATGAGGGCATCGGAAAAGTTGCTCGTTCAATGCTTAAGAACCCTGAGCATGTCACGACCCAAGCTATTCAACAACAACATGAGTTTATTAAGCAGCAATATATATTAGCTGACGATAATGCTCATAAAGATCGTTTAGTCACTTGGTTGTTAGCGAACGAAACTTATGACAAAGCCATAATATTCTTAAATAAGCGCAGTGAAGTTGAACGCTTGCATGCGTTTTTAATGCAGCATCGTGATGGCGTTGCCTTGCTGCATGGCGAGCTTACTCAAGATGAACGTAATATGGTGATGGAGGCTATTCGAGCTGGCAGAAGGCGTGTATTAGTCGCGACCGATGTGGCAGCCCGTGGTCTAGATGTTGATGGCTTAGATTTAGTGATTAACTATGACTTAGCCCGCAAAGGCGATGAGTATATTCATCGTATCGGCCGTACTGGACGAGCAGGTAAAGAAGGCTTGGCTATTAGCTTGATTGCTTCTCATGAATGGAATCTAAAGTCCTCGATTGAACGCTATTTGCAGCAGCAAATGGAATCAAGAATTATCAAAGAGCTGCGTGCTAATTATAAAGGACCTAAGAAACTAAAAGCGTCTGGTAAGGCGGCAAGTTCTAAGAAAAAGCCTAAGAAAAATGCAAAAGACTTTAAGAAAGGTGCTGTTAAAGGAAAGGCAGTGAATAAAGCTAAGGCGTCTAAGGTTAAGCGTGCCCCTAAGCCAACTAACCTAATGGATAGCGAAGGCTTTGCACCTATTAGACGTAAAAAAGACTAAGGTACGATTAGTCTAAGAGTAGAGCGCTTGCTCTACTCTCCGAAACGACCTGCGTTATAGTCTTCTATGGCTTGTTGAATTTCATCGTAACTGTTCATTACAAAAGGACCGTAATGAACAATCTTTTCTTTAATTGGTGTGCCGCTAAGTACTAGCAACTTTGCACCACCTTCTGTTTTTAATTCTAAGCTGTCACCTTCACCAAAGACTAGTAGAGACTTTTCTGGTGCTACTGGGCTGGTAGCCAGCTGACCTTCGTAAAGTTTAACCAGCACCCTTTGTTGGGGCTTGGTGTTGATGGTTAGAGTGCTATTAGGCTTTAAACTTACATCTAAGATACCTGTGTTGGCCGCTAAATTTTGTAAAGGGCCGACGGTTTGAGCTCCTTCGATTTCCCAGGTGCCTGCAATGGTACGCCATTTAGCTGTTTCTAGCTGGGTTTCTGGGATTTCATTAGCTTCAACATCGCGATAGTCGGGCGCTTTCATTTTTTGAGCGGCGGGAAGATTAATCCACAATTGAAAGCCATGCAGTTTGTCGAGCTCACGCGCAGGCATTTCACTATGAATAATGCCGCGACCTGCTGACATCCATTGTGCGCCTCCAGAGTGAATGATTCCTTTATGCCCTAAATGGTCTCTATGTTCTAAAGAGCCGTGCAATAAATATGAAAGCGTTTCCATGCCACGATGTGGGTGAGAGGGGAAGCCTGCTATGTAGTCGCTTTCGTTTTCAGATTGAAACTCATCCAACATTAAAAATGGATCGGTCAGAGGCTGGTCAAACATCGCAATACGATTCATTTTCACCCCAGCGCCATCCGTAGCTGGATGACTTTTTAATATATGCTGTAACTGACGTTTGCGCATGGAAATCTCCAAATGTGAGGGTGTGGGTACATGAAGTATAGCGGCTTATTGCATGCGATAAATAAAGTTATTAAACCGCTGATTGTGCTTTAACCTGCTCTGTTAAACCTTCGATGACTGCTTGCTCAAGTTCACGGCATAGGTTTTCGTCGGCTAAGGGTTGCCCATGTTGATTGAGAATATGAAATATATCGAGTACTTGTTCGCCTTCGGTTAAAATCTTTGCAGACAGTAACTGCAGGTTTAGTTCAGCAAAAATAGCACCCATGCGAGCCAGTAACCCTGGTCTATCAGCTGCGATAACTTCAATGATGGTGTGCTGAACTAAAGGGTCATTACTGATATTAACCTTAGTTTCAACTTTGAATTGTTTTAACGCTCTGGGTGTGCGGCGCTGAATGATAGTGCTATAGCTTTCAGGGTCTGACAGTGCTTCAATTAAGGTTAAGCGAATTTTTTCTAAGCGTTCTTCGTCTTCAATCGGCTGATTGAGTTCATCTAATACTATATATGTATCAACCACGTTCTTTTCATTTTCCGACGTCATAATACGAGCGTCTTGAATGTTTAAATTCAGTTGGTCTAATGTGGCGGTGGTGGCGGCAAATAAATTGATTTGATCTTTCATGTATATAAAGATCTGTGTGGCTCCTTCAAATTGACGGTTTGAAGTAGGACGAATGACCACTAGAGGCTTCTCACTAGGGCCATGGGCGTCAATGACTTGGGTATGCCAGACAATATTATTCACCCCTTCGCGAATAAAGTATTCATCACCTGGTTCACCCCAGATTTCATCGATACGTTCAGCACTCATCCCCTCAGCAATCAATTCGGCTTTGGCTAGCTTTTGTATTTCGGCGACTTTTTCAGATGTGCAAATCTGCTGATCTAACCCTCGCTCTAGCGCAATGGACGCGTTTTTATAAAGAGTGTTGATTTGTTCAGCACGCCAGCTTGTCCAATGTTTAGGGTTAGTGCTAACAATATCGCCTACCGAGATTAAATAGAGAAGGTCTAAGTGCAATTGATCTTTGACCTCTACGGCAAAGCTATGCACGTCTTCAGGGCTATTAAGCTCTAATCGCTGTGAGGCTTGCGACATATAAAGATGGTTTGCGCATAGCCATGACACCAGGTGCGTGTATTCAGAAGGTAAATTGTGTTGCTTACAAAACGCTTCGGCAATAACACCAGAGTTTGATGTATGACTGCCTTCTAAATGTTTCCCTGTGTCATGCAATAACGCAGACAGGTATAAGATTTCTTTTCTGTCTAAATGTTTAAGTGCTAATTCAGCGGCTAAAGGAAAGCGCTCGCGTGCTTCACCAAAACGCAGGCGGCGCAAGAAGTGCATCATGCGGAAACTGTGTTCATCAACGGTGTGGATATGAAACAAGTCATGTTCCATCATACCGATAATATGGCCAAACTCAGGAATATAAGAACCGAGAATGCCGTAACGCATCATGCGCCTAAACTCTCTGACAACACGTGTACCGTTGTGCAGCAACTCTATAAATATAGCGTTATGCTTAGGGTTCTTGCGATAGTCGTCGTTAATCAAATGACGGTGATCACGCAGAGCACGAATGGTTTTAGAATGAATGCCTTTAGCTTGCAGTGTGCGAGCCATCAGTAGGAAAACTTCTAATAACCACTGTGGTTGCTCAACAAACAATTTAGGGTTGTTGACCTGTAAATAGCCATTGTTGAGACGAAAGTGTTCATTGAGCTCTTCAATTTCAGGCTGATGATCACGTTTCATGAAGTCTTCATTGAAGTGCAGTAGTAATAAGTCACACAGCTCCATAGTCGCTAACTGGTTGCGATAGAACTGCTTCATAAATTGTTCTACGCCTAGCTGGTGACCATCGTCTTTAAAGCCTAATAAACTAGCGACTTCACGTTGCAGCTGAAAAAGTAAGCGGTCTTCTTCTCTATCTGCCAACATATGTAGGGCGTAGCGAACTTGCCATAAGAAATAAAGGCTGCGTTGTAAGCGTTCGTATTCTGAAGAGGTTAAAAACCCTTTCTCTTCTAATGACTTTAATGTGCCTTGGCCGAAATGGCGCATGGTTGCCCAGCATACCGTTTGGATATCACGCAGTGCGCCTGGTGAGTTTTTTACGTTAGGCTCAAGGTTGTACTCTGAATCGTTATGTTTACGGTGTCGGTTACGCAGTTCTTCCCACTTAGCATTAAAAAACTCGTTGGCCGGCCACATTACCTCCGGCGAGATGTTTGCTAATAATGCATCGTGCTGAAGTGCATCGCCTGTAATAACACGACTTTCCATTAAGTTGGTAATAATGGTTAAGTCATCTTGTGCAGCCGTACCGCATTCTTCTAGTGTTCGAACGCTATGGCCGACATTAAGTTTTAAGTCCCACAGTAAGGTAATAAAACTTTGTAGCTCTTCTGAGTGTGCTGTTAGGCTTTCTTCATCGGCACAGAGCAGTAGTAAGTCTATGTCAGAGTGAGGGTGTAACTCTCCACGTCCATAGCCACCAACGGCTATAAGCGTAATGTTTGTCTGGGGTAAGCCTGAATGCTGCCACAAACAGCTAAGCACCTGATCAAGCAGTTTTGAACGGTGCTTAACTAAGGTAACAGCATCTAGGGTCTGACGAAAAAATGCGTAGGATTCATCTTGAATGCGAGCCAATAGAGGCTTTACTACAGGAATAGGAGAGCGAGCATTCGCCAGCTCTTCTAATAATTGAGTGCTATCAAACTCTGGTAAAGTCACCTTGACTGATTCTGGATGCATGTTGGGTTACCAAAAACGCTCTTCATCACGACGACGAGTTAAAACATCATGGCCGTCTTCAGTTACTAAAATGGTGTGTTCCCATTGAGCCGACGCTTTACGGTCTTTAGTAACAACAGTCCAGCCGTCATTAAGTAGACGGTTGTGGCGAGTACCAAGGTTTAGCATTGGCTCGATTGTAAAAATCATGCCGGGTTGTAATTCAACACCAGTATTAGGGCGGCCATAGTGAAGCACCTGAGGTTCTTCGTGAAAGCCTTTACCAATTCCGTGTCCACAGTACTCACGCACAACAGAGTAGTGATTAGATTCAGCATGCTGTTGAATAGCGTGTCCAATATCACCTAAGCGCACACCAGGTTTAACCATGTCGATGCCTAAGTAGAGACACTCTTGCGTAATGCGTGCAAGACGATCTAGCGCAGGTGCTGGCTCACCAATAAAGAACATCATGCTTGTGTCGCCATGATAGCCGTCTTTAATAACGGTAATATCAATGTTTAGCATGTCACCTTTTTTAAGAATCTTTGTATCGCTCGGGATACCATGACAAATAACATGGTTAAGCGAAGTACAGATAGACTTCGGAAAGCCATGGTAATTTAAAGGCGCAGGAATAGCCTTCTGAGTGTTGACTATGTAGTCGTGACAGATGCGATCGAGCTCGCCGGTTGAAACACCAGCTTGAACGTGAGGGGTAATCATTTCTAGTACTTCAGCCGCAAGACGTCCTGCGACACGCATTTTTTCAATTTCGTCTGCGGTTTTAATTATAACGGTCATGGGTCTTCCAAATATTTGTGTTTGCAAGCTTATTGTACTGCTTGTTGAGGGAATATAGAAATAGCGAAAGGATAAGCAAAAATATTGGTTTTATTGTTGGTAATATGGTATAAAGCGCACCGCGAAAAACGCATCTCGGAATGTCCGGGAAAATACACACGTACACATATTTGGTTTAGTCTGGGGTGCCTAACGGTTCAGACAAACAAAGTGTACGGAGGCATAACCCAATTAAATTAAGGTAATATAATGGCACAAGTTAATATGCGTGACCTGCTAAAAGCAGGTGTTCACTTCGGTCACCAGACTCGTTACTGGAACCCAAAAATGAATCAATACATTTTTGGCGCACGTAACAAAATCCATATCATCAACTTAGAGCACACTGTTCCTGCATTAAACAATGCATTAGCAGAAGTTGAAAAGAATGCATCTCGTAACAACAAAATCTTATTTGTTGGTACAAAGCGCGCTGCTGGTAAAATCATGAAAGAACAAGCAGAGCGTTGTGGTATGCCTTTCGTGGCACACCGTTGGTTAGGTGGTATGTTGACTAACTACAAAACCATCCGTCAATCAATTAAGCGTTTACGTGAACTTGAAACTCAAAGCTCAGACGGTACGTTTGAACAGCTAACCAAGAAAGAAGCTTTAATGCGTACTCGTGAAATGGAAAAGCTAGAACGCTCTATCGGTGGTATTAAAGATATGGGCAGCCTACCTGATATGCTTTTCGTTATTGACGTAGACCACGAACGTATTGCTATTCAAGAAGCTAACAAGCTAGGTATACCTGTAGTAGGTGTAGTTGATACCAACTCTAACCCAGATGGTGTTGACTTCGTTATTCCAGGTAACGATGACGCTATCCGCGCTATCCAAATTTACGCAACTGCAGTTGCAGATGCTGTATTAGAAGGTAAGCAAAGCAATGGCGCAGCTAGCGATTTCGTTGAAGTAGCTGAAGAAACCGCTGCAGAAGAAGCACCTGCAGAAGAAGCTGCAAAGTAAGTTATTTGTAGTCTCAAGAAAAAAGGGGTTGTAACCCCTTTTTTTAAACCCCGAATATATTGTTAAAGTTGAGGATAGCGGAAATGTCAAAGGTTACTCCTGCCTTAGTTAAAGAACTACGTGATCGTACCGGTTTAGGTATGATGGAATGCAAAAAAGCATTAACAGAAGCTGGTGGCGATGTTGAACTAGCCATTGAAAACCTACGTAAAAGCTCTGGCTTAAAAGCGGCTAAGAAAGCAGACCGTACTGCAGCTGAAGGTAAAATTCGCGTTATCGTTGAATCTGGTGTTGCAGTTGCAGTTGAAGTTAACTCTGAAACTGACTTCGCGGCTGGCGATGCAAACTTTGGCGACTTCGCTGATAAAGTAGCGGCTAAGCTAGCTGCTACTAAAGAAACTGACGTTGCTAAGCTAATGGCTGGCGAGTTAGAAGAAGCACGTGAAGCATTAGTACAGAAAATTGGTGAAAACATCACTGTACGTCGTCCAGCTGTTATCGAAGCAGAAACAGTAGGTGCTTACGTTCACTCTAACGGCAAGATCGCATGTGTTGTTGCTCTAAAAGGCGGCGACGAAGAGCTAGCTAAAGATATCGCTATGCACGTAACTGCTTCTAACCCACGTGTTGTTCGTGGCGAAGATATGCCAGAAGAAATATTAGAGAAAGAAAAAGAAATTATTCGTGCGCAGCCTGACATGGCTGGTAAGCCAGCGGAAATCGTTGAGAAAATGATTGGCGGCCGTATCAATAAGTTCTTAAAAGAAAACAGCTTACTAGATCAGCCATTTGTTAAGAACCCAGAGCAATCTGTTGGTCAATTAGCAAAAGCAGCTGGTGCTGAGGTTGTTTCTTTCCTACGTTTAGAAGTAGGTGAAGGTATTGAAGTTGAAGCGGTTGATTTTGCTGCAGAAGTTGCTGCTCAACTAAAAGGCTAAACATTACTGTTAGCTTGTTCTATATGCCGGGCTCGCCCGGCATATTTGTATATAAAGGTTCCAAAAGTATTGGTAACTAGTTGATAGTTATATATGCTTAGCGGAATAGATCCAACCAAGAGTGTTCACCTAGGAGATTGGTATGGCTGAGCAAAAAAGCCCCAGATACAAACGAATATTGTTAAAACTCAGTGGCGAAGCCCTTATGGGTGAACTGGGGTTTGGTATCGATCCTAAAGTTTTAGATCGAATGGCTTTAGAAGTTGCACAGCTGCGTGGTATAGGTGTGCAAGTTGGATTAGTAATAGGTGGCGGCAATCTATTTCGTGGTAAAGCGTTAAGTGAAGCTGGCTTAGATCGTGTTGCAGGTGACCATATGGGAATGCTAGCAACGGTGATGAATGCTTTAGCAATGCGTGATGCATTAGAACGTGCCAATATGCCAACACGAGTAATGTCTGCCATTCCGATGAGTGGAGTTGTTGATCATTACGATCGTCGCAGTGCAATCCGAGCACTTGAAATAGGCGATGTTGTTATATTTTCAGCCGGTACAGGTAACCCCTTCTTTACAACAGATTCTGCAGCCTGTTTGCGTGGTATTGAAATCAACGCTGATTTAGTGCTCAAGGCTACTAACGTTGATGGTGTTTACACAGCAGACCCTAAGAAAGACCCTCAAGCCAAAAAGTATGACATTCTGACTTATCAAGAAGTATTAGAAAAACAGCTTGGAGTTATGGATTTAACCGCAATTTGTTTAGCGCGTGACCATAAAATGCCATTACGTGTGTATGATATGAATGAGCCGGGTGTGCTGACTCGTTTAATGACCGGTGGTAATGATGGAACGTTAATTGTTAGTGAGGAAAATTAAAAATGATTAGTGAAATTCAAAAAGACGCTGAAGAGCGTATGAAGAAAAGTATTCAAGCGTTATTTGAAGCGTTACAGCGCGTACGTACTGGTCGTGCTAACCCAGCAATTTTAGATGATGTTTTTGTGGATTATTACGGCAACCCAACGCCTATCTCTCAAATGGCTAACGTGATAGTTGAAGATGGCCGTTGTTTAGCTATTAACCCTTGGGAAAAGAACCTAATCCCTGCCATTGAAAAAGCAATTTTAAAATCGCACTTAGGTCTAAACCCAGCCACAAGTGGTGAGACAATTCGTCTACCTATGCCTGCGCTGACAGAAGAAACACGTAAGCAATATATTAAGCAAGCACGTGCAGAAGCGGAAAAAGGCCGTGTATCTATTCGAAATATTCGTCGTGATGCTAATGGTAAACTTAAAGATCTAGAAAAAGAGAAACAAATCTCTGAAGACGAATTGCGCTCAGCAGAAGACCTCATTCAAAAAACGACCGACACCCACATTGCAGAAGTTGATGAAATGTTGGCTCAAAAAGAAAAAGATTTAATGCAGGTGTAGTGCACCCCATGTCTTCAAGTATAGAAGTACCAGAATCTGCGGTAGGCGCAATGCCTAAACATGTTGCCATCATTATGGATGGCAACAACCGCTGGGCAAAACATCGCTCAAAGGCAGGAGTATCCGGTCATAAGGCCGGCGTTGACGCAGTGCGAGCAGTGGTGGAAACCTCTGTACGAGAAGGCATTGATGTGCTCACTTTGTTTGCGTTTAGCAGTGAAAATTGGCGACGCCCAAAAGATGAAGTGAGTGCATTAATGAAGCTTTTTATCATGGCGCTTGAGCGTGAAGTTAAAAAGCTTCATAAAAACAATATTCGCTTACGCGTTATGGGCGATACCTCTGCTTTTTCAGAGCGCATACAAACATTAATTCAAGACGCTGAAGCCCTTACCGAAAACAATACCCGCATGACGTTGGTTATTGCAGCCAACTACGGGGGGCAATGGGATATCACGCAAGCCGCACAAAAGCTTGCTATAGCAGTCAAAGAAAATAAACTTTCGATCGAAGAAATTACCGAAGACAGTTTACATGCCTATACCTGTCTTGCGGATCTTCCCGCTCCAGATCTACTGATTCGCACCGGTGGAGAGCAAAGAATAAGTAACTTTATGTTATGGCAGACGGCATACAGTGAACTCTACTTTTCCGATGCACTGTGGCCAGACTTTAAAGAAGAAGAATACTTAAAAGCATTAACGGCTTTTACTAAGCGTGTACGCCGCTTTGGGCGAACCGACGACCAATTAGAAGGAAAGAAGTAAGGTGCTTAAGCAACGAGTGATTACAGCATTGGTGCTTGCGCCATTGATGTTAGGCGGTATCTTTTTATTACCCCTGAACGAGTTTGGAATATTCGTAGGTGTGATAGCAACGGTTGCTGCTTGGGAATGGGCAAACATGTCGGGCATTACCCATGCATTTGGTCGTATGTTATACGCTGCAATGGTTGCTTTGGCCTTATTCGCAACCTCACAATTGTTAAAGCAAGAACCTAGCTATCAGTCCTTTTTTCTTGCGATTGCTGGTGGCTGGTGGTTGCTAGCGCTGCTGTTTGTTTTGCGTTATCCCAACTTAACTCCTGTTTGGTCGTCAATGGCGGCTCGCTCCTTCATTGGTTTTTGTGTGTTGATACCTATGTGGGTTGGCTTTATGTATTTAAAACAATCAGCGCACAGCTCGTTATTAATACTGTATTTAATGTTTCTAATTTGGGGTGCTGATACAGGTGCTTATTTTGCCGGTAAGCGTTGGGGCAAAAGCAAGCTTGCACCACAAGTAAGTCCTGGTAAATCTTGGGCAGGATTCTGGGGTGGTTTAGCCACCGCGCTCTTTGTATCTTTAGTGTTTGCTTATTATTGCCATAGTGCAATTAAGCCCTTAGATACAGGCTCTTTCATTAGTTTGATAGTTATTAGTGCGATTACCATGTTTTCGTCTGTCCTAGGTGATTTGCTAGAAAGCATGTTCAAGCGCTTTCGTGGTATTAAAGACAGTTCATCTTTATTGCCAGGACATGGCGGTGTAATGGACCGAATTGATAGTATGAGCGCGGCTGTGCCTGTGTTTGCTGGACTGTTGTTGTTATTTCAGTGGAGCCTTGCATGAAGCAATGGTTAACGGTGCTTGGAGCAACAGGCTCCATAGGCTGTAGCACCTTAGACGTTATACGCTTACACCCCGAAAAATTTGGGGTGTTTGCATTAAGTGCGGCCCAAAATGTTGAGCGATTAACCAAACAAATTATTGAGTTCAAGCCACGCTTTGCTGTGATGGTTGATAGCGCTGCAGCAGAAAAACTAAAGGCACAGTTACCGAAGGAAGTAACGACAGAAGTTCTTACAGGCACTGATGCACTCGAAATGATTGCTGCCGCCGACGAAGTAGATGTGGTTATGGCATCTATTGTTGGAGCTGCAGGTTTGATGCCTACACTAGCAGCCGCTAAAGCTGGTAAGCGCGTTTTACTTGCGAATAAAGAAAGTTTAGTAATGGCTGGGCCACTATTTATGAATGCTATCAAAGAAGGTGGGGCTACTTTGCTACCCATTGATAGCGAGCATAATGCAATATTCCAATCTTTACCCCACGACTACAACGGCGATATGGCCGTTAAAGGTATTAGCAAAATTCTTTTGACAGCGTCGGGCGGTCCTTTTTTAGGTTATTCATCTTCGCAACTTGAGCAGGTGACACCAGCGCAAGCGGTGGCGCACCCTAATTGGTCTATGGGGCAGAAAATATCGGTAGACTCTGCAACCTTAATGAATAAAGGCTTAGAGCTTATCGAGGCCTGCTTTCTTTTTAATTGCACGCCAGAGCAAGTTCAAGTCGTGGTGCATAAGCAGAGCGTTATTCACTCTATGGTGCAATACTGCGATGGCTCAGTGCTCGCGCAGCTAGGCCAGCCCGATATGAAAACCCCAATCGCATATGGTCTTGCTTGGCCAGAGCGAATTAAGGCCGGAGTTGAGCCGTTAGATTTATTTGAAATCGCCAGGCTCGATTTTGATAAGCCAGATGTCGATACATTTCCTTGCTTGCGCTTAGCCAGTGAGGCGTTTAATGCTGGTGGAACTATGCCAGCGGTATTGAATGCCGCCAATGAAGTTGCTGTAGAAGCCTTTTTAATGGAACAAATACGCTTTTCTGATATCCCATTACTTATTTCTGCCGTTATGGCAGAACATAATGTTGTCGCTGCCGATGACCTAGAAACAGTATTAGCAGCCGATGGTTGGGCTAGAGCCCAAGGCCAGCAATGGTTAAATCAACATAATAGCGCGCTGGGTACAGCACTTTGACAATACTCTATTTTATTTTAGCAATTAGCATATTGGTAACCATCCATGAGTACGGTCATTTTTGGGTGGCAAGACGTTGCGGTGTTTACGTTAAGCGCTTTTCGGTGGGCTTCGGTAAGCCACTCTGGTCATTTTACGATAAGCATGGCACCGAATACGCTATTGCACCTATACCTTTAGGTGGGTATGTCAGCATGCTTGATGAGCGTGAGGCACCAGTGCCTGAGCATCAATTGCATATGGCATTTAACCGTAAGTCACCTTGGCAACGAATTGCAATCGCAGCAGCAGGACCAATCGCTAACTTTCTTTTTGCTATTGCGGCCTATTGGTTTTTATTTGTTTCCGGTGTTACAGGTTTGGCTCCTGTGGTCGGCAGTGTTGAAGAAAACTCACCGGCAGCCATGGCTGGTATTCGTGCGCAAGACGAAATTATTGCGATAAATGGTAAAGAAACCACAACTTGGGAAGATGTTAACTGGCAGCTGATTAGTGTTCTTGGTGAAACAACCGATATCTCATTGATGTTAAAAAGTGACACCGGCTCGCAATACAGTGTGCATGTGGCCGTTGAAAACTGGTTATCAGATGATGAAATTCCCGATCCTATAAGCGCGCTAGGAATTCAACCACGCCGATTTAAAATCCCCGTGACCTTGGCAGAAGTTCAAGCCGATGGTGCTGCTGAGCAAGCAGGACTAAAACCATTAGATACTATCGTGTCTGCTAATGGAGAGCCCGTTGACGATTGGGGTGCATGGGTAGAGCAGGTACAGGAATCTGCCAATACTCCTATTGAAATTCAGGTTTTACGGAACGAGCAGCTATTAAATTTGGTCATTACCCCAGCGTCTAAAACGGCTGAAGATGGTACTGCTTATGGTTTTGTCGGTGCTATGGTGCAAATCCCAGAATACCCTCAAGACTGGATTCGTAAGCGTCAGTTCGCAATGCTAGAAGCATTAGGGATGGGGCTACAAAAAACCTGGGATACAACGTATTTTACTTTGGCATCATTAGGTAAAATGATTGCTGGACAAATGTCTGTAAAAAACTTGAGCGGACCTGTCACCATTGCTAAAGTAGCCGGCGCCACGGCAGAGGGTGGGTTAGAATCATTTCTTGGATTTCTAGCCCTGTTAAGTATTTCTTTAGGTGTGTTAAATCTCTTGCCTATACCAGTGCTAGACGGCGGTCATATCCTATTTAGCCTGGCCGAAATTGTACGTGGTAAACCATTGTCTGAGTCTGTACAGATGATGGCTGTTAAGCTTGGAATGTTTTTATTGATTAGCTTAATGGTGGTTGCCTTTATTAACGACTTAGGTCGCTTGTGAATTTATTAATTGGATGCAAACGAATGCGTTTTTTGCTGTTGTTGCTGTGTGTCGTTAGTTCTGTTGTTGTACATGCAGACTCTTTTGAAGTTTCTGATATTCGTTTAGAAGGTTTGCAGCGCGTGTCTGCTGGGACAGTGTTTGAAGCCTTTCCTATTGTTAGTGGTGACATGGTTGATAATGAAACCTTAAGCCAAGCATCACGCGAACTATTCCGTACAGGCCTGTTTGACGATATTAAACTGCTTAAAGATGGCAGTGTATTAATAGTGCAGGTAGTCGAGCTGCCAACCATTACTAAAATCGATATTTCTGGTAACAAAGCCATTCAGACCGATATGTTGCTTGATGGTCTGAAACAATCTGGGCTAGCAGAAGGGTTAGTGTTTAAGCGTTCAACCTTAGAGCGTATTGCCATGGAACTAGAGCGTCAATATGTCGCTCAAGGCCGTTATGACGCCCGTATTACCACTGAAGCTGAAGCGCTGCCACGTAACCGCGTCGCTTTAAATATTAAAGTGAAAGAAGGCAGCGTTGCCAGCATCGAGCATATTAATATTGTCGGTAATGAAAGATTCACCACTGCTGAATTGCTTAAACAAATGCAGCTTAAAACAACAGGGTTTTGGTCTTGGTATTCAAGCGACAATAAATACAGTCGAGAAAAACTTGCAGCAGACTTAGAAACTCTACGTTCATATTACCTTGACCGTGGTTATATTCGCTTCAATATTGAATCCACTCAGGTTTCTATCTCTCCCGATAAAGAAGGCGTATACATCACTATTAACGTCAGTGAGGGTGAGGTTTACACCATTAAAGACTTAAAGTTCGCGGGCAATTTAATTCTGCCTGAATCTGACTATGAGCGTTTCCTACTCTTAAAAGAAGATGACACGTTCTCACGACAACGAGTCACTTTTAGTAGTGAACTCATGAGTAAGCGTCTAGGAAACGAAGGCTATACCTTTGCTAAAGTCGATGGTATTCCCAAAATTAATGATGAAGACCGTACCGTCGATTTAACATTCTTTGTTGAGCCGGGTAAGCGTACTTACGTAAGAAACATTAACTTTACCGGTAATGACAGCACGGTCGATGAAGTGCTACGCCGTGAAATGTTGCAAATGGAAGGTGGTTGGGCTTCTACCGATAAAATTGATATGGGTAAAACCCGCTTAGATCAATTAGGCTTCTTTAAGCATGTCAATGTTGATACTCCGTTAGTGGCGGGTAAAGATGACATGATCGACGTTAACTATAACGTAGAAGAACAACTCAGTGGCAGCTTAAACTTTAACATCGGTTACGCCGGTGGTAGTGGTTTGATTCTTGGTGCAAGCGTGAGCCAAAACAACTTCTTAGGAACTGGTAATCGTATGTCCTTTGGTGTTCAGCGCAATGACTACACTCAGGCTTACTCTTTCTCTTACTTAAATCCGTACTACACCATCGATGGAGTGAGCCGTGGCTTTAATCTGTTTTACCGTAAAACAGACTACTCTAATATGACCATGGTCAGTGACTACCAAACGAACGTTATGGGTGGTAACGTTACTTACGGATATCCAATCTCAAATCGCCAGCGCTTATCGTTTACTATTGGTGCAAGTAATACTGAAGTGATTCCTGGCAGTACAGTGCCCTATGAAATCACTGATTTTATTGACGCCAATGGCGACGACTATGATGAGTTTACACTTGGGTTAAGTTGGCGTTATAGCAGCCTTAACCGTGGTTTATTCCCAACCGCTGGTACCGAGCATAAAGTATCGGGTGACCTAGCTATTCCCGGCAGTGACCTTACTTGGTACAAGTTAGGTTATACCATGAACCATTACATCCCATTATCTCAAGAGTGGGCATTACGTTTCCGTACGGATCTTGGCTACGGTAATGGTTATGGTGATATTAGTGGCTTGCCTTTCTATAAAAACTTCCGCTCGGGTGGTATAGGGTCTGTGCGTGGCTGGCGCATAAACAGTTTAGGCCCGCAAGGATTACCTCGATACAGTACAGTCAACGTAGCGTCCACCGATGCTAACGGTAACGTTGAATATGAAACCGACTCCTTAGGTATGCCTATTGTAGACCCAACAGCGCCTACCACTATTTATGCCGTCGATGAAAACGGCGACACTGTAATGATTAATAACCCTAACCAGTACAAGCCTAAGTATGAGGTAGCTAATGGTGGCGAAGTAGTAACAGCTCCTAATTACCTATACAGATTGCAAGCGTTAGGTGGTAACGTACTGGTTGAAACAAGTTTAGAGCTTATATTTCCATTACCATTTATCGAAGATCGAAGCTCACTGCGTAGTGTTGTCTTCTTAGATGCTGGTAATGCCTTTACCGACAAGTGTTATAAGCCAAATGATCCTGATGTTCCTTCATTAACAGAGCATCCGTTTTGTAATGAAGGCATAGAGTTGGATGAAATGCGTATAAGTACAGGGGTTGGTGTTACTTGGGTAACGGCCATTGGTCCATTAACCTTTACTTACTCATTCCCACTGAATGATAAAGACAAAGATCGCACTGAAGGCTTTGAGTTTTCACTGGGACAAGTGTTTTAATTTTAATAACGATAAAATGGAGATATTAAATGCATAAGTTGATCGCATTAACCCTAGCGCTTTTTGCAACAACGGCTTTGGCTGCAGGCAAAGTGGGTGTTGTAGATATGGAACAGGCATTGTTCTTGTCTAACGCTGCTAAAAGCTCAATCAAAGAGTTTGAAAAAGACAACAAAGAAGAAGTGAATAAGCTTAAAAAGCTACAAGAAGAAATTATTTCTTTACGTGAAAAAGTAGAGAAAGAAGCTGACGTATTAAGCGAATCAGAGCGTACTAAGCTTGCTAACAGCTATGAACAAAAAGCGACCGAATATCAGTTTTATGCGCAAAAGCTACAAGAAGCTGAACAGAAATGGCGTCAGCGCTTTTTACAAGAGCAATTACCTGGCCTTGAAAAAGAGCTTAAAGCTATTATCGATAAAGAAAAGTATGACGTTGTTTTACAAGCAGGTGCCGTTATTTACCGCACTCCGACTGTAGACTTAACCAAACAACTAATTGAACGTTTAAACGATAAGAAATAATAGAGATTAACATGACACTGACTTTAGGTGAGTTAGCCCATCACATTGGGGCAGAGTTAAATGGTGATGCCGGTATAGAAATAACCGGAATACAAACACTGCTTAATGCCCAAGCCGGACAAGTTAGCTTTCTTGCGAATGCTACCTACCGTAGTCAATTAGCTGACACTAAAGCCAGTGCAGTCATAGTCTCTCAAGATGCAGCCGCAGATGCTCCAACAGCAACTCTAGTGATGGCAAATCCTTATTTAGGCTTTGCTCTAGCAACACAGTTGTTCGATAATCGCATCAAACCTTCTGGTAAAATCCATACATCAGCCTCCATTGCTGACACTGCTAAAATCGGAGCGAATGTAACAATCGGTGCAAATGCCGTTATTGGTGAGCACTGTATTATCGGTGATAACTGCGAAATAGGCGCGGGCACCGTAATAGACGGACATTCGATCTTAGGCAAAAACTGTATTCTTCGCGCTAACGTTACTCTTTATCATGATGTTGTTCTTGGTGAAAACGTACAAGTTCACTCGGGAGCTGTCATTGGTGGTGATGGATTCGGTTTTGCCCCTGATAAAGGCAAGTGGCATAAAATTGCTCAGCTTGGAGGCGTACGAATTGGTGACAATGTTGAGATAGGCTCTAACACCTGTATTGACCGTGGTGCGCTAGGAAATACCATTATTGAGAGTAATGTCATTCTTGATAACTTGGTACAAATCGCCCACAACGTGAAAATAGGTGAAGGAAGCGCAATGGCGGGATCTTCAGGTATTGCAGGTAGTACAGTGGTTGGTAAGAACTGTATTATTGGTGGTGCAGTAGGTATCTCAGGACATCTCAATATTACTGACGGCGTACACTTAACGGGTATGAGCATGATTACTAACTCAATTAGTGAACCGGGAGTTTACTCTTCTGGCATTCCGTCAATGCCCACAAAAGAATGGCGTAGAAGTGCGGTTCGTTTTAAGCAGCTTGATAGTATTGTCAAACGCTTGAAAGCACTAGAAAGCAATTCTCAGGGCCCCAATAACTAAGCTACTTACATTGCGTATAGGTAAAAGTTGATGTCTGGGTTAAATATCGAACAAATTAAAGAGCTGCTACCACAAAGATACCCTTTCTTAATGGTAGACCGTGTTTTAGAGGTGGATTTAGACGCTGAAGAAGGCGCTTATATTCGTGCTATTAAAAACGTAAGCATTAATGAAAGCTTCTTTGCAGGTCACTTCCCGGGACATCCTGTGATGCCAGGCGTATTAACTGTTGAAGCTATGGCGCAAACAAGCGGTATTTTATCCATGCTTATTTTAGGCGAGGATCGCGATTCAAAAATGATCCAATATTTCGCCGGAGCTGATAAAATACGCTTTAAACAACCCATAGTTCCAGGCGACCAATTAGTGTTAGAGGCTCGTTTTAAAACGCATCGTCGCGGAGTGTGGAAATTTGAATGTCGTGGTATGGTCGATGGTAAAATAGCTTGTACGGCTGAAATTACCAGTGCCGAGCGCGACCTGGAGCATATATGATTCATAGCACAGCGCTAGTAGACCCATCGGCTCAGTTAGCAGATGGGGTGGAAGTTGGACCTTATTCAATCATCGGTGCCAATGTAGAAATTGGTGAAGGCACTGTTGTTGGTCCTCATGTTGTTATTAAAGGCCCAACCAGCATTGGTAAAAACAACAAGATCTTCCAGTTTGCTAGTGTTGGCGAGGATTGCCAAGACAAAAAGTACGGCGGAGAACCTACTCGTCTAGTGATTGGAGATAACAACGTTATTCGTGAGTCTTGTACTATTCACCGTGGTACCGTTCAAGATAACGCAGTCACAATTATCGGTAACGATAACCTCTTTATGGTGAACGTGCATATTGCACACGATGTAATAGTTGGTGATCACTGCATTATTGCAAATAACACCAACGTGGCCGGTCACGTTAATATTGGTGACTGGGCTATTTTAGGTGGCGCGTCTCAGGTACACCAGTTTTGTAATATTGGCACTCATGCAATGTGTGGTGGTGGCAGTGTGGTCATCAAAGATGTACCTGCCTATGTGATTACTCAGGGTTACCCAGCGGAACCTTTCGGTGTTAACAGCGAAGGTCTAAAGCGTCGTGGATTTAGTAAAGAAAGCATTAGTGTTATTCGCAATGCGTACAAAACCATTTACCGTAAAGGCATGCTGTTAAACGAAGCGCTTGAAGAAATCGAAGAGCAATCTAAGAAATATCAAGAGCTTATTCCCTTAGTTGAAAGCATCAAAAAATCGACACGTGGAATCATTCGCTAAATGCGTATTGCGATTGTTGCCGGTGAAACCTCAGGAGATATGCTTGGATCTGGCTTAATTGCCGAATTAAAAGAGCAGTTTCCCGAGGCAAGCTTTGAAGGTGTTGGTGGTCCGTTAATGGAACAACAAGGCTTGAAAAGCTTTTTCCCCATGGAGCGCCTTGCTGTTATGGGGTTGTTTGAAATATTGGGTCGCTTATTCGAACTTATTAAAATACGACGCCATTTAGTTAAGTATTGGCTAAAAAATCCGCCAGATGTTTTTATTGGCATCGATGCACCAGACTTTAACTTAGGTTTAGAAGAGCAGTTGAAATCTGCCGGCATCAAGACAGTCCACTATGTGAGTCCTTCTGTATGGATGTGGCGTCAGAAGCGCGTGTTTAAAATCGCCCGTGCCGTTGATTTAATGCTAACGCTCTTTCCCTTTGAAGCGCAGTTTTATAAAGATCACAAAGTCCCAGTGACTTGTGTTGGGCACCACTTGGCCGACAAAATCCCTCTTACTACCGATAAAACTCAAGCGCGTACAGCTCTGGGGCTGAAACAAGATGCGCAAATCGTTTGTATTATGCCGGGTAGCCGTGCTGGTGAGGTGAGTAAGCTAGGGCCGGTGTTTCTATCCAGTGCACGATTGCTGCTTAATAAAAAGCCTAACCTGCAATTTGTGATACCTGCAGCTAATGCAGAACGAAAAGCACAGATAGAAGAGTTATTAGCGACACAAAGTGAACCGCTGGATGTGTTGGTGGTAGATGGTCGCTCACGTGAGTGTATGGCGGCTAGTGATGCTATTTTAATTGCTTCCGGAACAGCCACCTTAGAAGGTATGCTAATAAAACGTCCGATGGTGGTGAGCTATATCATCAATAACCTGACGTTTAATATTGTTAAACGTATGGTCAGTCGACAGTGGGTATCCCTACCAAACTTATTGGCTAATAAAGAGCTTATACCTGAACTTTTACAAGAAGACGCTACCCCTGAAAATCTCTCAGGAGCAATTCTTGAATATCTTGATAATCCAGCCAAAGCAGATGCGTTAGAAAGTGCCTTTACCAGTATTCATTTAGAAATTAAACGAGATGCGGATAAAAGTGCTGCTACGGCTATCACGAAACTTTTACAGCAGTAATCCTTAATGCTACCCATCGAAGAGACATTAATAGAATACGACATACCTTATTGTGGTGTGGATGAAGCAGGGGCAGGCCCTTTATGTGGTGATGTGGTTGCAGCAGCCGTTATTCTAGATCCAAATAATCCCATCGAAGGTTTAACAGACTCTAAAAAGCTTACCGAAAAAAAGCGTGAGCGATTGTTCGATGAAATCTGTGAAAAAGCACTGGACTACAGCATCGCACGTTCCACAGTCGCAGAGATTGATGAAATCAATATTTTAAATGCTCGTATGTTAGCCATGACGCGTGCTATTGCTGGTCTTAAAAAACCTTGTATCCACGCCCTGATTGATGGCAATCGCCTACCCGACACGCCTTTAGACTGCACCGCTATTATTAAAGGCGACAGCCAAGTGGCAGCTATATCGGCCGCTTCAATACTGGCAAAGGTGCAGCGCGATCGTGAAATGATCGCTTATGAAGAACAATATCCAGGCTACGGATTCGCTAAACACAAAGGCTATGGCACTAAGGTGCATTTAGAAGCATTGCAAACTTTTGGTCCTTGTCCAATACACCGTATGAGTTATGCGCCTGTTAAAAAAGCACTGGCAGCGGCTAAGCGCTAATGACTGGAGTAACTAAATGCAACATGCCGATGTAATCATAATAGGCGCGGGTGCAGCTGGTCTAATGTGTGCAGCGAAAGCGGCTGCACGTGGTCGGCAGGTGGTCGTTTTTGATCATGCCAATAAAGCCGGAAAAAAGATCTTAATGTCAGGTGGTGGTCGTTGTAATTTTACTAATTATCATATTAGTTTCGATCGATACTTATGTCATAACCCACATTTTTTTAAGTCTGCTCTTAAGCGATACACTCAGTGGGACTTTATCTCGCTCGTTGAAAAATATGGTATTGCCTATCATGAAAAAAAAGATGGTCAGCTTTTTTGTGATACTAAAGCCAGCGCAATATTGAATATGCTGTTAGACGAGTGCAAGGCCAATAACGTAGATATTCGACTAAAACACTCTATTCATAGTATTCAGAAAGCAGATAGTGAACTGTCACGTTACCAATTGATTGCTAACGGAAACCCATGGCAATGTCAGTCCTTAGTGATTGCTACCGGTGGACCGTCTATTCCCACATTGGGGGCATCGGGTTTTGGCTATGAAATTGCTAAGCAATTTAACTTACCTGTTTATGAACCAGTTGCAGGACTAGTGCCCTTTGTTATTACAGGCGCGCAAAAACAATTGTGTGAAAGCTTATCTGGGACGGCATTAAAGGTTGAAGTCAGTTGCGGCAAAACGAGCTTTATCGATGATATGCTTTTTACCCATCGAGGGTTAAGTGGACCGGCAATGCTACAAATTTCATCCTATTGGCATTTAGGTGACACCTTACGCATAAACCTTCTGCCGACCTTACGAGTCGGGCAGATACTGCGTAATGAGCAACATCAGCGCCCTAAGATGTTACTTCGTAACTGGCTAGCTGAGTTGACCACTCAAAAATTTGCAGAATTTTGGTTGGCATCTAATGCTTGGAAAGATAAAACGCTGGCACAACTTAATGGTGCAGCGATGGATGAGATTGCCGAAAGCCTACAAAACTGGACAGTAAAACCCGCCGGCACCGAAGGCTATCGAACAGCAGAAGTTGCCTTAGGTGGTGTGGATACCAATGCCCTATCTTCTAAAACCTTGGAAGCAAAAGAACACGCTGGATTATATTTTATTGGCGAAGTGGTCGATGTGGCAGGGCACTTAGGTGGGTTTAATTTTCAATGGGCGTGGAGCAGTGCTGTCGCCGCCGCAGAAAGTGTATAATATAATCCAAAACCGAATTAGTCCTTGTATTATAAGGGTTATCACTGCTGTGAATATTACCTATTGATTCTATCAATTGTGTTTATGGGGCAAATCCCATACAATTCGCAAGCTATTAACAAAAGGCTCAATTGATTTGAGCTTTCATCCACCAACGTTGAAGGAATGATTTATGTCATACCAAGATGAGATCAAAACTGCAGAAGCAGAAATTGAGAGAAACGGTGCTAACTGGGCTAACATTAAGCCTGAGTCTGTTGCACGTATGCGTTTACAAAACAAATTCCAAACTGGCCTAGACATTGCTCGTTACACTGCAGCTATTATGCGTCGTGACATGGCAGCGTTCGACAAAGACAAGTCTAAGTACACTCAGTCTTTAGGTTGCTGGCACGGTTTTGTTGCTCAACAGAAAATCATTTCTATTAAAAAGCACTTCGGTACTACTGAACGCAAATATTTATACCTATCTGGTTGGATGGTTGCTGCACTACGTTC
>Ga0209075_1001407_pt1 | contig 22549 bp, 20 predicted proteins | sample Stecom2011_FD_187523 | JGI IMG/M metagenome (GOLD analysis project Ga0209075, IMG submission 187523) | Agricultural soil microbial communities from Utah to study Nitrogen management - Steer compost 2011 (SPAdes) (version 2) | ecosystem: Environmental > Terrestrial > Soil > Agricultural land...
GTGATTGGTTAACAACTCTAGCTATATTTATGAGCTTATCCTTCTTGCTCTCTTCTCCAATTATTTCTCGATCCTATGAGTTGTTTGAAAAGTACCAAGCTACTCTAACAAAGTGGAATCGGACATCTAAAGAAATTGATAAACAAGCGCAAATTAGTGGTGAAGCTAAATATGTTATTATTGGATTAGGGAGTATTGGATTACCTGCTTATTATCACCTTAAGGCGAGTTTTCCCGACTCTGTTATAGGAGTGGATTATAATGGAGATAAAGTTAATCAACTAAAGGAAGAAGGAAATAATGTTGTTTGGGGTGACGCAACAGATAGAGACTTTTGGGATGAATCAAATTGGGAAAATGTAGATATTGTTGTCTTAGCAATGAGTGATTATGCTTCAAATTTTAATACCATGAAGCAAATCAATAAAATGAAAGAGAGACAATTTAAAATTGCAGCTATCTGTCATTATGATGATGAAAAAGAAATCTTCGAAAAACTAAATGTAGATTATATCTATGACTATAAAAGTTCTGTTGGAGAAGACTTTGCTCAACATGCAATGGAGAAAAGTAGAAAAGTGGTACTTTAGTTAATTACGAATTTGAGTTGATACTAATTCGTAATTATTTCGTATAGCTCTTAAACACTTCTTCTAATGTTTTTTCTTCTTTTCGAATTGTTAAAATCAATAAGTTTTCTTCTTGGGCATAAGCAGCAATCGTTTTACGAAGATCGATTGGAGTGTCAGATTTAATTAAAAAAGATGTTGCACTAATGGATTCAACTCGACTGATGTTTGAAATTTTGGCTAAACGACTTCTAGAAACTTCTGTATCGAATTCTACAAATATAACCTGACTATTAGCATCAGACTGTAACTCACTTGCCTTGGCATTAGCGACTAGTTTTCCATTGTTGATAATAATAACTCTATCGCATATTGCCTCAACTTCTTGCATAATGTGCGTAGAAAGCATCACCGTTTTCTCTTTTCCAATCTTCTTAATTAGTTCACGAATCTCAGTTAATTGGTTGGGGTCTAAACCAGAAGTTGGCTCATCTAAAATCAGCACTTCAGGGTCATGAATGATTGCTTGTGCTAATCCAACACGTTGTCTGTATCCTTTAGAAAGCGCACCATTAACCTTGTGTTGTTCTTTCTGTAACCCAACTAATTCAATAACTTCTGCTACTCTTTCCTTTAGGTTTGGAATTTTATAAATCTTTCCAACAAAAGTCAAATACTCCTTCACATACATATCTAAATAGATGGGATTGTGTTCTGGAAGATATCCTACTTTTTTTCTGACTTCTAAAGAGTGTTTTTTAATATCCAAACCGCATATTTCAACATCTCCTTCAGTTGCAGGAATAAAACTAGTGATGATTTTCATCGTTGTAGATTTACCTGCACCATTCGGACCTAGAAATCCTAAGATTTCACCATTTTTGGCTTCAAATGAGATGTTATCTACTGCGGCTTGATCACCGTAATACTTTGTAAGATGTTTTACAGAAATTGACATAGTAAAAATTTATAGTACGAAGATAGGATATTGCTCGATTTTGTGACTGATATTCTGTTAAAAGATTTAAAGATTCAAAAGTTGAAGTATCTGTAGATTGAACTCTATCCTTCTTCATCCTTCTCTGTCAATATACCATCCAAACTAGAGCACACTTTAATCTGTTTTGCAAAATGATTCAGTGACAAACACGTTAATAATCCGATTTCTATCGGATAACAATTGATAATTAATCCTTAAAAAATTAGTCATCTTTTGGGACCACAAATACTTTAATGCGCAATTCCTCTTCTTTTTTAGTATTGGCCTTGAGCTTAATCTTTCTATCCTGATTGTAATACTTTTGATTGGTATCAAAGTGTACAAGAATAGAATCCTTTTGATTGGGTAAGATTGGATGTTCGGGAAATTCAACTTTTGTACAACTACAAGAAACAAGTGCTTCATTGATTATTAGTGGACTTTCTCCGCTGTTTTCAAATATAAAGTAATGCTGCAGCTGTGTCCCTTCCTCCACTTTATTCCACTTGTGTGTTGCTTTGCCAAAAAAGTTAAATTCCGCATACTGGGAGAACCCAATAGCGGAATTTAATATCATTATAAGAAGTACGAATACGTTCTTCATAGTATCATCTTAGTTACTAGATGGTGCACCACTGTTATTAACAGGCGCTCCTCCTTCTGGCTTAGCAACAACATTTCCTTTGATACGGATTGTTTTTGCTGGATCGTTAATTGCATTTGATTGCAAAGTAACACTCTTACCAATAATTCCTACACGCTTAGTGTCATACTTAACTTTAATTGTACCTGTTTCTCCTGGTGCAATTGGTTCTCTTGGCCAAGATGGAACTGTACAACCACAAGATCCTTTTGCATTAGAAATAACTAATGGTTCGTTTCCAGTGTTTGTGAAAGTAAACTCACATGTTCCGTCAGCATATTGGTCAATCGTACCGTAATCGTGTGTTTCTTTTTTAAATTCGATTTTAGCCCCTGATTCTACAGCTGCTTGTGCGAATAATCCATTCATACCAATTAAGGTAGAGAATACTAAACTTAGGCTAAATAGTAATTTTTTCATGATTTCAATTTTTTAGTTATATATCAAATATAAACGGATTAACCGTTACATCTTCTTTTTTAACAAAGCGTTAACAAGATTTTATAGTTCTTCTGTCTCGACTAGTTGGTTTCCTTCTAACATTTGAAGCTCAATAAGTTCCTCGAATGTTTTATCAATGTATTTTAAACGGAACTCATATTGCTCACGTCTCTCCGCAGGTAAATTCTCAATCGCTAATAACTTCTCAGCATAGAATTTTATTTTCTCTGGATCATATTCATTGAAGTCATAATAGTTCATCTGTAATTCCAATAATCCAATTTTATCCTTTGTATTAGGAAACTTAGTAAGTAAAGTATCTCTCCATTTAACAGATTCACTTTCTACATTGATTTGTAGGTATAGAGAAGAAATTTTGCTTAATGCTGTTTCAGCAAAAGGATCATTAGGGAAGTTAAAATAGAAATCTTTATTTCTATTAATTGCTTCATGGTAGGCCACACGATTCATTTTATAATCTTCTGACTTTACAGCAGCTTCCATTAACACCATTAATGAGTCATCCATCTCTTTTATAGATGCTTTTAGGCCTTCAATGGTAAACTCTTCTTTGGCGCTTTCCTCTTGTGTATTGTTACATGCAACAAAAGTCATGGCAGTAATGAGTACAAAAAATATTTTTTTCATGGTTATTTTTTTCTTTTAGTAACAGGGAATTTCATACGATAATCCACATCAACTACTCCTTTTGATATGTTCGTTAACTTTTTAGTCAATAATCGCTTTTTCAATATAGTCAAGTGGTCAGTAAAAAGAACCCCTTCGATATGGTCATATTCATGCTGAATTATACGTGCAGCGTACCCATCATAAGTCTCTTCATGAAATTTAAAGTTCTCATCAAAGTAGGTAATCGTAATTTTTTCCTTTCTGAATACATCTTCGCGAATGGTAGGAATAGATAAACAGCCTTCTTCAAAAGCCCATTCTTCTCCACTTTCCTCTTCAATGATAGGATTGATAAATACTTTCTTGAATCCGTCTAAACCCTTAGCTTTTGGATCTGGCTCTCCTTCTTCTTCGTCCTCTGCAAAAGGTGAAGCATCAACGATAAATAAGCGGATTGACTTTCCAATTTGGGGTGCAGCTAAACCAACACCTCGTGCGTTATACATGGTCTCCCACATGTTCTCAAGTAATTTGTCAAGATCTTTATAATCTTTATCAATCTCAACTCCTTCAACTTTTAAAACTGGATCACCGTATGCGACAATAGGTAATATCATAAAAATATAATTTTTACAAAAGTAATAATTCAAAAGGAGAATAACTTCTTTTCATTAACGAATTGACCTATCATTAAAGATTAGGTATCCAAAGCTAAGTTGTGTAATGAAGGGTTTTTCTTGATTTGGAAAGTAATTAGAAGACAACCTTAAAGGTCCAATTGGAGAATGGAAAATTATTGAAGCACCTACCATTGGTAAGCCTTCTTTTAGAAGGTCAGAATATCCAAACCCCGAATCGTCGTCATAGCGAATAATTTGTCTAAAAGGCTGAAAGAAGTAGGGGTCGATTCTAAATTCTAAATACTTACTATAGTTGAAAATTAAGTTCACACCAGCTCCTGCATATTGTGGAGCCCTGTATTCTTCCATAAACAAACTTCGGCTATCTGGTAAAGGTGAAAACTCAGTCATGGCTAATACTGAAGCGGTATAATTGGAGAATAATGATTGAGAATTGATCACTGTTTTACCATAAACACCTATCTTGAAAAAAGAACTAATTTTAAAATATTTTCTTCCTTCAAGTGAAAGACTAATCCAATTGTGCTGTCTTCTTAAATCGTATTCAGTAGATGGAGTGTTTCCAGATATGCTTTTTTCTTTTCCTTGAACGTAGCGCACACTCCCTTTTAGCATGCTTCCACTTGAAGCCCATTGCTTTCTGTTTAGGGTGTTGAATTCGAAGTTTAAGCTTGCAGATTCTCCTTCAAAAGTGGTAAAGTCTGCGGTGTCGCTTTCTGAATAATTTAATGTCTGATAATACTGGTCCTTATTCTCAAATTTTTTAAAATCCAATGCTAAGATTCCATTATTCGTTGTGGGTATTGCTAAATTCATCCCGTAGTACATTTCATTTTGTAATAGAAACGAAGGTTTAACATCTTCAAAGAATGTTGAAGAACTCCTATAATAATCCCATCTGTTTAATACAAAATAAGGACTAACTCTTAAAGGGAAGTATGAAGGAAGGTCATAGTCTAGTTTTACTTTTGTAGATCCATAAAACTTACCGAAATAGGTTTCGGCATGAAGACCTACAGCTCCTTTTCCGATGTCTAAATAAGATAGGCCTATATACGCGGTGTTCACAGGTCGAGATGAGAAATGTCCTCCAACACTTAATCCAAACGGTTTTTGCTTAGTGACTTCTAAATTTAGTTTATAAGTTGAATCACTGTTTTTGTCAAGTGTGGGATAAATGTATTTAACTTGAGGTGTTGCATACGCTCTATAGTATCGTTTTTTTAACTCTTCAAAATCTAAAGGTTTTACAATGGAATCCTTCATGAAGTTGTTTTCAACAAAAGAAACATTGCTTGAGGAGTAAGAGTTAACAGAGAGATCATTAATCTTAATAGGGTTAATTCTATTTCGATATGTTTTTCTGCTTTTTTTCAACTCTTCTTTATTCACTTTCATAGTTACGTATGGACGAATACTATCGATGTATACCTGTGCCGCATCGTACCCACTTTGAATTGCCTCTTGAGCTCTTGTAAATTCAAAAGTTCCGATGTCTAATTTCGGTTCTATAATAACTCCATAAGCACAAGGCAAGTCAAAGTTTGTTTTTTGAACAAACATCGTAGTGATTTGACTGATTATATCATCTTCTGTTGGTGGTGCAGCGTTAAGTGAAACGTTACTTCCTATAATGTAGTCAACCGGAAATTCATGGTATAAAACATCTGCAGGGAAGTTGTTGTATAATCCCCCATCAAAAAATAGTTTTCCATTGATGCGAATGGGATTAACATAGAAAGGGTAGGTCATCGAAGCCCGAACAGCTGCGTTTAAGTCTCCTTCACTAAAAATCACACTTTCTTTCATGTAAATATCTGCAGCTACACAACGAAAAGGAATAAAAAGAGAATCGAAATCTTTATTCATTGCTGCTCCGGTATGACCAATTAAATGCAAAGTTTCAAAGTCAAGATAGGAGGGGGTTAAAAAGTTTGTAGGCAATGATTTTTTAAAGATACTGTCTTTCGCAAAGTTGAAATTAAGCATTGACGCATCTTCTGACTTTTCTCTCAGTAAAAAACGTTCTTCCTTTGTGATTGACCCTGAAGTCATTTTAGAAAAGTGGTCAGATAAGATATAAGCTTCTATTTCATCAGGAGAATAACCCACAGCATACAAAGCACCAATTAAAGCACCAGCACTTGTTCCTGCGATATAAGCAATTGGGATTTCAGCTTCTTCTAATGCTTTTAATACACCAATGTGAGCTAAACCTGTTGCTCCACCGCCACTTAGGACAACTCCGACACGTTGAGCTGAGACACCTTTTGAGAAGAGTATTCCAAAAACAATTAAAAAAAGTATAATCTTGTGTTTCAAGCTATATTTAAATGAGTTAATTTACACAAAAATAGCAGTTTTTAACTGTAAAAAGAAAATTATTAAATGCTTGAAGTTTTAGATCATGTTGGTTTGTTTGCTTTTGCAATTAGTGGAGTACTAACTGCAGCGAATAGAAACCTCGATATTTTAGGAGGATATGTCATTGCTTTTATCACCGCTTTGGGTGGAGGAACCATTCGCGATCTACTGTTAAATGTAGATGTTGCGTGGATGACTTCCTTTTCACAAGTAATTGTTGTAATTGCTGGAGCAACTTTTGGAATTATTTTTCGCTCAAAATTGAGGTCTTGGAGAAGAACATTGTCTATCTTTGACACCGTTGGAATATCGGTGTTTACAATTGTAGGTGTTCAAAAAGGTTTAGCACATGATCAATTAGCTTTGACTGCTGTGTTTCTAGGGTTGATTACTGCCACTTTTGGTGGATTACTTCGAGATGTACTCTGTAATGAAATACCATTGATTTTCAGAAAAGAAATTTATGCCATACCTTGCTTGCTTGGAGGGTCGTTTTATTTATTAGGCGATTATCTAGGACAAGGTAATGCTCCATGGCTTATATGGACAAGCATATTTTTTATAATTGCATTCAGAACGCTTGCAGTTTTATTTTCTTGGAAACTTCCATTAATTAGAGAATTTAAATAATACAGATGAAAGATTTAGTTATAACAGTAAAAACGCTTTTCGGATTTGAAGAATTGCTCAGAGATGAATTGAACGAATTAGGATATCCAGAAGTGGAGATTTTAAACCGTGCCGTACAATTAAACGGTGACTGGGAAGATGTATATCGTTTGAATTACCGTTGTCGCTTAGCAATCTCTGTTTTGGTTAAAGTAAAATCTTTCACTATTCATAAAGAAGACGATCTGTATAAAGAAGCAAAGAAGATTGATTGGACTTCTTATTTTGATATGGATAAAACATTCGCTGTTAAAGGGGCTGTATTTTCAACACTCTTTAAACATACTCAGTACCCATTTCTTTTGGTTAAGGACGCAATCGCAGATGTATTTAGAGAAAAATGTGATGATAAAAGACCTGATGTAAACTTAAAGTCTCCACAGGTTATGTTTGACGTTTATATTAAAGAAAGATCTGTTGTTATTTCATTAAACACGAGTGGAGTGCCTTTATTTCAAAGAGGGTACAGACAAGAGGTTGGAGATGCACCAATGAATGAGGTGTTAGCAGCTGGAATTTTAAGAATGTCGGGCTGGGATAGAAAGTCAACTTTGATTGACCCAATGTGTGGTTCTGGAACGATTGCTATTGAAGCAGCGTTGTGGGCAGCTGATATTCCTGCAATGATTGAAAGAAGTCATTTTGCTTTTAAGAATTTTAAATCTTTTGATGCTGAGGCGTGGGAAAAGGTTCGAAATGAAGGAAATCAACGTCCGATTAAATTAGGATTTGACATTCTAGCATCGGATATTGATGGAGAAATGATTAAGAAAGCCCGTAGAAATAGTCGTATGGCACCTATTGGAAATATGGTGACATGGGACATAAAAGATGCTTTAGAACTTACAGCTCCTGATGATAAAGGAATTCTTATTTGTAATCCACCTTATGGAGAGCGAATGGGTGAGGAGGTTGATGATTTGTATATAGCATTAGGAGACTTGTTCAAACAGTCTTTCTTAGGTTATGACTGTTGGGTTGTTTCATCTAATATTGATGCTTTAAAGAACCTGGGGCTAAGACCAAGTCAAAAGATTAAGGTGTTCAACGGAAACCTTGAATGTAGCTTACGTCAATTTCAAATTTTCGCAGGAACTAAGAAATATGATAATAGCGAAGAGGAAGAAGATGGTACTCCAGCTAAGCCACGTGGGGTGAGACGTGAAAAACGCCAAAGAGAAATCAGTGTTGCTCCTGAAGGTCCAAAAACTGAGGAAACGCCAATTTCAAAATACGGTACAACGAAGTCTACCTACGCACCTGCGCAAGAGAAAGAAAAGAAAGAGGAAAGAAAAGAAACTCCAAGACCAACTCCCACTGATGATGTTCCTAAAGAGTATAACCCTACGCGTAGGGTGATTTCAACAGAGCCTACTGAACCAAGAAAAAGTGCGGCTTCAAAATATACACAAGCAAAGTCTGCTTATTTACCAGTTGATGATGAGGCTAAGCCAACTCCAGAAATCGAAGAGGTAAAGCAGTCTGAGACTCCAGAAGAAAGCCCTGCTAAAAAGGCTGAGAAACCTGAAAAACCAAGACTTGGAGCTTCAAAATATGGAGAAAAACCAAAGTTTTTAAGCCGATATGCAGCTGCTATAGATGATTCTTCAGAAGAAAAGGAGCATAAAGAAGAAGCTAAGAAAGCAAAGCCTGCTGACAAAGAAGATACTTTAACTACTACAGATAAGTCCGAAGACCTAGATGATAGTGTTGATTCAGAGTCAGCTGATGAGGAACTGTCGTTAAAGGAAAAGATTGAGTTAATGAAAAAATCCAGAAAGGAAGAGTAGAATTATATACTTTTCTGCTAGGTGTAAATTTAATTCGAAGCATAGACTTACTTAAGATTTTAACAGTCAAAGACTCTTCGTTATGGTTGGATTAAACACCCATCCATAACATATTTTGTACTGACAAGACTGTTCTGTGTTTACAGTATCTTAAAGTTTAAACTTAATCTCTTTAGATAATTTTATTGGTTCAGGCTCTATTTTAGGCGTGTATCCAAAGAGTCGCATAAACTTAATTGCCATTGCTACACGGTAAGGAACATCATTATCCCATGTATCATCATCTTCATGACGTTGGATTTTTGCAAGAACTTCATCGGATTTAATATTCAATAAATTATAATCAAACTTTGTTAATGCTTCAATTTTATTGTTGTCTTTCATGTAGGTTAGAAGACCTTTTAAATGTTTTGGAACTACAACATCCTTGAATTCGTATAGTTCACCATTGTTATAATCTATTGCTGGATAAATATACATTTTCGCATTTCTTCCAAATCCTTTTCCAAATGCTTCTAATAAACCACCATCTAGGTGATCATAATACTTTTCATCAAATATGTTATGGATATTGTAAATTCCAAGAATGACACCCATTTTGAAGCCTTTTGAAATTTCGCTTAAGTAATCAACCATTTCGTAATAACGCAAATAGTTTGAAATCATAACGGTGTATCCTAATGCCCCTAAAAGTTCAGCGCGATCTACAAAATCTTTATCAGAAATTTCCCCACCTGAAGTCAAGTCACGCAAGGTAAGTTCGAAAACCTCTCTCACATTTTTCTTTTCTACTCCTTCTTCTTCATAGAATTTTTCTCGGGCACTATCTAACATGTCGATATTTACCTTCGTAACAGGTCTAAATCGTCCACGCATCAAAAGAATATTCTTTTTATAAAGTGCATTTGCCGGCTGAAGTACTTTTCCTGTTTGATCAAACATGGTGGCTTCAGTAATTCCTCTTTTTACAAGGTTAAGCGCAAGTATTCTGTTGTCAACTTGTTCAAAATCTGGACCTTCAACATGCAGCATGTCAATTTCAATTCTGTCTTTCGGAAGGTGGTGAACTAAACTATTTATGAAATAATCTAATTCTCCTGTAGCATGGAAATATGCGGCATAAACTAAATTCACTCCTAAAATCCCTAAAGCTTCTTGTTGTGCTCTATTGTTTTGATCGTGCATTTTAACATGCAGGATAATATTGTTTGGTTTTGTGTTTGGACTAATTTGAAAGCGCAACCCAACCCAACCATGTCCTTGATTTGTTTTATGGTAGTTTAAAGATTCAACGGTATTACAAAAGGAGAAGAAATGAGTGTAGTCTTTTCTGTGAGCTAAACTCGAAGTCACCATTTCAAACTCACGGTTCAGCATGGTTTGTAGTCGTTCCTGACAAACATAGCGTTTGGCTTTTCCATAGATGCTATCAGATACTTTCATATCATATGCAGAATGAGAAAAAGCAATTGTTCCCGAACTACCACCAGCTCTGAAAAAATTAGCAGCTACTTCTTGTCCGGCCCCAATTTCTGAAAAAGAACCATAAATATTTGTTTTAAGGTTAATTTTTAAAGCTTTTTCTTCAGTTGTGAGTCTTCTACGATCTTCCATGGATTTCTTTATAATATGAACAAATAAACTAAAATTAAGGCATAATTCATAGGAGACCCATGAAAAAAGATTACTTGATGAGGTAGTTTAGTATGAACCGGGATCTTTAAAGTTTGGATTGTTCAGGAATTTCTCGTCGGTAAGTGTTTTTAAAAAAGCCCGAAGTAGTTGGTGCTCCTGCATATCTAGTTGAACACCACCTTGATGAGAAAACTCCATCATAGGATCAATTGTTGAACTTTCAGTAACACCAAATGAATAGTGGTTAATCACTTCGTCTAGTGTGCTGAATCTACCGTCATGCATATAAGGAGCAGTATATTCAATATTTCTAATTGAAGGCACCTTAAATTTCCCTTCATCGTTTGGGTTCCCCGTAACAATCATTCTTCCAATATCTGTGAATTGATCATCCATTCCGTTGTTTGAAAACAAACCAGGAATTTCAATCAAAGGTCCATCATGACAATGTAAGCAATCACCACCTGTTAGACTAAAGAATAAATCCATCCCGCCCCATTCTTCTATAGTGATTTGTGAATACAACTCTTGTTCAAAAGCATTTAAAGGCAAGCCATTTCTGTATTTATACATTACATCATACTTGGCTTGACCTGAAATTAAGGTTCTCAAAAACTGAGCAATTGCTTTTGCTACATGACTTGAATCGAAATCCTCTGTTTTAAAAACACGGTTAAAATCTTTTTTATATTGTTCAACTGCTTGTAATTTTTGAATAGCAGCGCTCCAGCTTTGGTCCATTTCTAAAGGATCGACAACTGGATGTAAAATTTGTTCTTCGAGTGTTTCTGCTCTTCCGTCCCAGAAGAAAGAACTTTGCCATCCTAAATTTACCAGTGACATGGATTGACGATTTCCAACTTTTCCATCTACACCAATAGAAAATTTATTTGGATCAGAGAAAGCATTTTCTTGTGAATGACAAGAAGCACAGGAAATAGAATTATCTCTGCTTAAACGTTTGTCATAGAAAAGTCTTCTTCCTAATTCAACCCCTTCAACACTCATTGGATTGTCTGCTGGAATAGGCATTGCAGGAAAATGACTTGGGATTTTTAATTTATAAGGTGTAATCGACGTCTCAGCCTCATCTTTTTTACAAGAGGAGAACAAAATAAGAAGTAAAATGACTTTCAAGTATTTCATTTTTATTTGCTTAATGCGTCAATAAAGTTATTCATAATTTTCTCGCTTAACTGAATTTGATCTGGATTTGTATGTGATGTTCTATCCGTTTTGATGTCAATATCATTTTGTTCACCGTCAAAAACTTTGTAAAGGTCTAAATGGATATTTGTCTCAAATAGCTGATCATTTATCTTGTTCCATTGCATATCAGTAAAAGAAACATTACGGGTCAATTGGTCATTTCCAATATGGTAAGCGAAACTAGTTAAACTTCCATCTTGAGCGGCAGTAGTATCCGCCTTCCCTTCAATCATCACGAAGATATACCCTGTGTTCCATCCCCAATGCATGTCTCCCGAGTTTAAAATAAATAAAGGGTCGTCTGAATCTCGAGCAGAAGGATCCTCATGGTTTTGTGAAGCGTCAACTCCTACAGTTACATTAAATGAATAAAAATCTGTGTAATTCCCAACGCCTTCCCAAAGTAAGTGCTCATCTTTTTCAAATTTATAAATAGCCGATTCAAAAAGCTGTTTACCGTTATAGTTTAACTTTGTCATGATTAAATTTAGCTTGGTAAAAGAGATTGCATACCCTTCTTGGGTTGTATAGTTTTCATTGAACGATAAAGGCGTTCCTTGATACGTTGGGACAATATTCACCCGTGCTTTTATCTGCACTTCGTCTGGTGAAACCGGATGAGGTTGCTTATTATTGCAGGAAAACAGTAATCCCATAGACAAAACTAAAGTTAAGAAGATATACTTTTTCATAGTGTGTGCTTTATACCTTTAATTTAGTTCTTTTCCACTTAAAAATCAAGAGTTATCGAGATATTTTATTATTTTTTAAATGCAAAGTGATAAATATCACACAAGAGTTTTTTCAAATCTTGTAGAAACAAGACGAATTTAATCTTAAATTAGTTGGTTCTTCATATAATATAACATGCAAAAAGAAATCATCAAGCCCCTAACAATTTATAGCGCTTCTGCCGGAAGTGGAAAAACGTTTTCTTTGGTTCAAAACTATCTAAAACTGACTTTAGGTGATGGGGTTGCTCCAAAAAACTTTGCTAAAATTTTAGCGATGACATTTACCAATAAGGCTGCATGGGAAATGAAGGAACGTGTTATTCAAGCATTAGATTGGTTGGCATATCCCAACAGACCTGTAGAAAGAGAAAAAAAGAAAGCAAGCTTATTGTTGAAAGAAACCCAGAAGACAACTGGATTGAGTGCTGCAATAATTCAAGAAAGATCTAAGCGAATACTATCTGAAATTTTGCACAATTATGAAGATTTTAATGTCTTAACCATTGATAAATTCAGCCTTCGTTTAATTAGAACTTTCAGTCGAGATTTAGATTTACAGGAAGACTTCGAAGTGACCTTGGACCAAGATATTTTGTTGGAGCAGGTCATTGATGAACTAATGTCTAAAATTGGAAAGCCAGGAGAAGAAGAAATTACTAAATTGACATTGAATTACGCGAAAAGCAATGCAGATGAAGGAGATAAATGGAATTTCAGAAGCAGTTTAATTGAGTTCAGCAGAGTTTTAACCAAAGAGACAGACCAAGAATATATTGAGTCACTGCTTGAAAAAGAATTCAATGAAGATACCTATGCAGAAATTGTATCTGAAATTAGAGCATTGAACCATATGCATGAAACAAAGTGCAAAGAAATTTACGACTATTTTATTAGCTTGAATACTAGTGTTGAGGATTATCCCGGAAAATCTACTGGTATCTTTTCAGCCTTAGAGAAGTTACCTTCTCGTTCTCTAAATGATGTCAAACCTCCTTCTGATAGAATTTTAAAGACAATTTCAGGTGAAAACGTTAAAGATAATCACAATGTAGATGCTCAGTTGATGGAGATGATGTCAGGACTTTTTGCAATGGAAAACAGTTTGTCTGAACAAATGTACACCTTGTTGAAAGTCAAGTCTAACTTCTATAATTTAGCGCTCTTGAAGTTTATATCTAAAGAATTGACCGTTTTCAAAGAGAAGAAGAATATCATTGGAATTTTTGAATTCGGGAAGAAAATTTCTGAATTATTAAAGAAGGAAAATGCTCCATATATCTATGAAAGATTAGGAAATCGTTACAATCATTATTTGTTGGATGAATTTCAGGATACGAGCAGACTGCAATGGGTAAATTTAATTCCTTTGGTGCATGAATCAATTTCAAATAATTATGAGAATTTAATTGTTGGAGACCCCAAACAAGCAATTTATAGGTTTCGAAATGGTTTAGTAGAGCAATTCGTTCAACTCCCTGAAATTTACAATCCAGAAGGTGATAAAGGTTTCGCTCTAATTTCCGCTTATTTTAAGGAGATGGGGAAGAAGATAGCACTCGAAGAGAACTATAGGTCCCGAAAGAACATTGTTGAGTTTAATAATACATTTTTTAAGCGTTTATTAGGTGAAATGCCCTCTCATTTTGAAGCGTATTACGAAGATATTCACCAAATACCACGTGGAGATGATGGAGGATTTGTATCTATTCAATTATTAGGAAAAACAAAGAAAGAAGAGTTGCATGAGATTGAAAATTCATTTCTTTTAGAAAAGGTGGCCAAATGTAAGGAGGATGGCTTTGATTTGGGAGACATCTGTATTCTAACACGAGGAAGAAAAGAGGGGAAAAGATTTGCTAAAGCTTTGTTAGAGGCAGACAAAGAATATAAAGTTGTAAGTTCGGATAGTTTGGTTATTTCTTCTGATGCATCTGTTGGATTATGTATTGATTACTTGAATTTACGTCGTAATAGTGCGAATAAAACAACACAAGTTAAGTTTGCAACTACTTATTTTCGCCTACAGAAACAAGATCCTATTGTAGCATTAAATTCATTTTGGAGAGCTGAAAAAGTAGGTGACTTTGATTTTGAAGCATTTGCTAAATCAGAGTTCGGAAGCATAGAAGCGTTATTGTCGCCTTATGAAAACTTGTATGATCTAGGCGAACGATTTATTGCTCTTGCTCAACTCAGTGAATTGAAAAATCCATATTTACATCACTTGTTAGAGTTGTTTCAGAATTATGATTTGAAATATGGTCCAGATATTCGTGGGTTTGTAGATGAATGGAATGCTAAGTTGCATAAGAGCACAATTCAAATGCCTGAGAATAAAGATGCTATTAAAATCATGACGATTCATAAATCTAAAGGATTGGAGTTTCCTGTTGTGATTATTCCTCATTTAAGTTGGGACATAAAAACAAGTTTTGGGACGCATTTTGTGGAGACAAATGATGGACAAGTTCTTTATTCGAAACTAAGCAAGACAAATGTTCCTGAATATATGATGAATGCATTTAAACTCGAATATGATCAGCTTTTATTGGATGAGTTGAATGTGTTGTATGTTGCATTTACACGTCCAAGTGAACGTCTTTATGTGCTTTCAGAAACACAACAACCTTCAGCTAAGGATGGTTTTTTCACTCAGTTTAATCAGCCAGTTGTAAAAGCAATTGAGCTTTGGAACGACGAACAAGTTACGGAAAAAACAGCCGAATATCTTAATTTTGGGACGGAGTCTAAGCTTTCAGATTCCGAGAAAGAAAGTGGTGATGAAGGAACAAACTTTATCCCCAAAGACTTAAGTGATTTTTTATGGTTTCCTGAGCTTTCATTACAAGATGAAGAGGCTTTAGAGAAAGAAGCCTTTAACGAGGAACAGCAGTTTGGAAATGCTTTGCACTTGGTATTGTCTGAAATGAAAAAAGATACGGATATCGATGAGGTAATTGCGCGTATGAAATTTACTGGAGAAATAGAATCGAAATGGGAAACAGAAATTAAGAAAACCGCACAGGAAACGCTTGCTTTATTGGCGAAACAACCTTTTGTTCAGAATGCCGAAAAAGTTTTAGCAGAACAAGATATTCTCATCAATGAAAAAGAGGTAAAACGTCCGGATAAGCTTTATATTTTAAAAGACAAATCTGTAGTGGTTGATTTTAAAACAGGAGAACCTTTAAATAGTCATAAGTCTCAAGTTTCTAATTATTGCAAGCAACTTACGGACATGGGCTTTGAAGAAACGGAAGGATATTTAATGTATACCAGAACTATGGAACTTCAAAAAGTGAAGTAAATACTGCTTCTGTTTAATTAATTTCTGTTTTATTTTCAGAGTTCTTCAGCGAGCTTTAATAAATGATCACTTTCAATATAAAGTAATTCAGCAGCCTCTATCATTTTTAGAACAACGCCGTTCACATCAGAACTATCATTTGCTAGGGATGAAGCCATGATACTGGAAATCTTGTTTTCACGTATTAGGTATTCAAATTTACCACTTACTAAGAGGTCTTGAGTAGAAGCATTTCTTTTGATTTCTTCTAAGTTTGCCAATGTAGTTGAAGATTCTGGATTCTTCTTTAAGTTGTATATTTCTCTTAAAGTATAGGCTACAAACTTTCTAAGTCCTTCATATTCTTTTTGGATATATTTATTGTCAGAACGTAAGTATTCTTTAATGTTTTTATGTAGACCACGCATGTTTTTAATGATAATAACCTGGTTTCTACTGGCGTCCTTTACCCTTGCAAATGCAGAGAATAAAGGAGGCGTTAAAGTGAATTCACTCTCTGATAAAGTGGCGTATTTAATAATTTTACCATATATAATCTTCACTTTAGAATAATACATTTCTTCAACATCAATATCATAACTGATGTTGTCATTGTAAATAATATCATCGATAGGAATGTCACTTCTAATTGCTTTTGGGTCGATGTTTAAACTTTTTGCTACAATTGAAAATGTGGTAATTTCATATAGGAATCTACTTTCATCCAATAAAGCACGAATTGTCGTTAATGGATATTTTAAAATACTCTTGTTTAAGAATTTAGCTTTTTCAATTTCCAAGTGACTTCGACTTTGTTTGGGGAGTATTCTTTTTAAGAAGCGAATAATCTTGTTAAGAAATGGCATTAGCATTATACAACCAATAAGATTGAATAGCGTATGGAAAATGGACAGTTTAATAGAGTAGTTGTGTGCATTAATTCCAAACAATTCCGATAAAAAATCTACGAAATCAGCCAGTTGAAACAGGGCTAGTATACAAACTAAGCCCGTAGTTAATTTGAAGATAATTTGCGCACCAGCCAATCGGCGTCCATTTGTGTTTGAGCTAATTGCACCGATAATCATAGTGAATACATTCCCTATATTTGCACCGATTACAAGTGCTAAGGCGTTATAATATTCTAGTTGAGAGGTTTCCAACATAGTTAGTATCACAACAATTACTGCACTTCCTGACTGAAAAATGATGGTTAGTAGAATACCAATAAATGCAAATAAAAACACTCCTAAATATCCTTCTTGAGAAAAACTTGTTAAATCAAATTCACTTTGATAGCTCTCAAAACCACTTTGCATAAACTCTATTCCTAAAAAGAAAAAGCCCAATCCAGCCAATGCAAAACCAAATCCTTTTACCGCACTTTTCTTCTGTAAAACAAAGAGAATTCCGAATGCTAACATGGGAAAAGCAAAAGATGCAATGTCTAGCTTGAATCCCAATGTAGAGACCAACCACGCTGTAGATGTAGTTCCTAAATTAGCTCCGAACCCAACTGCAATACCTGATTTTAAGGTGATTAATCCAGCACTTAAGAATGAAATAGCTACAATACTAATTAATCCGCTCGACTGTAATATTGCTGTACTTAAGAACCCAAATCCAAAAGACCGACTAACACTTTTAGTCATCGTTTTAAGCATCTTCTCCATTGGACCTTGTACAAACGCGTTGAAACCATCCTCTAACATTATAATTCCAAACATTAGAATGGAGATTCCAGCAGCCACTTCACTGACCATTGGATAGGCGTAAAATACCCATGCTAAAATCAGTATCACAATTGGGAAGAATAGCTTTTTGACTTTTATATTTGAAAATGCGCTTATCATCAATACAATAATATGTATTTTAAATTTTAGAGGCAATAGTAAAGGCAGTTGTCTCTAAAATAATGTCAGAGTTTATCGAATTCTTCCCTTTACTGCATTCTCAACAGTTTCTTCTAAAGTATAAAATTGATATCCTATAGCATCCTTTATCTTTTGACTACTGTACTTTGTGGTTTTAAAGGCATTATGTGCTGCTGACTTAGTAATTAAGGGTTTCGAAAAAGTAAGTGCAGCCCACGCTACTGAAAGTCGCCATGTGATGCCCATAAGAATAGGATTGACTTTTTTGCTTGGAGGCTTTATGTCTAGTTCTTTAGCTACTAATTCAAAAAGGTGTTGGAACTTGGCGTTTTCTCCAATGCAGAGGTAACGGTTGTTGAAAGTGTTGCGGTTCATTAGCTCAATCATTATTCGTGCAACATCTCTGGCATCCACAAAAGCATTCGCTCCTGGTGAATAGAACTTCATTCCTTTGCTAATTGTTTTGAAAATCTTCATGGAACTTTCTTCCCAATCTCCAGCTCCAAAAATAATGGACGGGTTAACGATTACGGCATTTAACCCTTCATTAATTCCTCTCCAAACTTCCTTTTCTGCACTGTACTTCGTAACAGAATAACCGCTTGTTTCTTCTGTAAGAATCCATTTTCCATTTTCATCCACTTCTACGTTAGAAGGAATATCTTTGGTTCCCACTGCTGCTGTCGAACTAACAAAACAAAACTTTTCAACACCTAGGTCTAAAGAAAGATTTACAATATTTTCTGTTCCATATCGATTGATTTCCATCATGTGTTGAAAATCGCGCTTGGCAAATGACACAATAGCTGCACAATGGTAAACTATTTTGTGTCCTTGTAGTTCTTCTTCGAGCGATGGTGTATCAAGAACGTCACATTCTTTCCATGTAATTTTGTTAAAATGAAGTTCAGCGTTTTCTTTTAAATAAAAATCGAAACACTTCTTGACAGTATCTATTTTTGATTTATTTCGATAAATAGCAGTGATTTGATCGTGTTGTTGTACCAACTCAACCAATAAATGACTTCCTAACAAACCAGTTCCTCCTGTTACAAATACCATGACTCAAAAATAAGGATGTTTTTCATTTTAATAAGATTTAGAGTTAATGTATATTTTGGAAAACATTTTTATTTACCTCATTTAATGTTAAAACATTCAATGAATGTGTTCGGAAGTTAGATCCCTCGTCGTTTCACTCCGTCTGATTAACGAAAAAACTTTGTTTGTTACATTTCAGTCATGATTGGCTTATTTTACTCAATGGTTTAGGAAAACAAGTTCAGCTTAACTATTAGGTTTTAAAGATTACCACTTCCGAGTTCTATTTGTGGATCCCAAAAATGCTTGTCAAAATCAACGATTTTATCATCTATGACCTTAATTCCTTCTGCTTCGAGTCGTTCTTGCATAGCTTCGGGTGGAGAGAAATGCATTTTACCTGTTAGCATTCCATTTCTATTCACCACCCTATGTGCTGGAATTCCTTCTTCTCTATGCGAAGCATTCATTGCCCATCCCACCATACGGCTTGATTTAGCAGTTCCTAATGCTTTTGCAATACTTCCATAAGAGGTCACCCGTCCTTCTGGAATCAACCGGGTGATTTCAAAAACACGTTGAAAAAAATCTTTCGTTTGGTCACTTATGGATTCGAAATTCTTCATTTGTCGATCGTAAACTTACAATATTTTATTTGCGCTCCTCTTTTTGTGAAAAGCTCTTCATAATGTGTCTTTATTTTAAGGATTTCTTGACTGTCTTCAGGTAGTTTATGAAGGTCCCCATATAAATCCCAAGTAGAGAATAAACAGTTGTATCCATGTTCCGCTATTTGTTCTTCAGTGGATTCAAATAGTAAATCACTATCTGTTTTTAGGTGAACGATACCACCAGGTTTTAATATTTTTCTGTAGCGATCAATAAAAGTTTTTGATGTTAACCGCTTATTAGGCTTGTTAGGTTGAGGATCTGAAAAGGTCAACCAAATTTCGTCAACTTCATTCTCCTCAAAATAATAGTCGATAAAATCAACTTTTGCTCGAAGAAAATAAAGATTTTTCAAACCAGCCTCCTCAGCTTCTTTGGCACCGACAAAGATTCGGTTTCCTTTAATATCTACAGCAACAAAATTCTGATTTGGATATTTTTTAGCCAATCCAACTGCATATTCTCCTTTCCCGCATCCTAATTCTAAGATAATAGGATGGTCATTTTTAAAGAAGCGGGAATGCCAATCTCCTTTGTAATCTATTTCGTTGTTTAGCGTCATTTCAATTGACGGTTCTAGCACGTGATCCATTTTTGAAATCTCGCTGTATTTAAAAAGCTTGTTTTTAGCCATTATTTATTAACTTGGTGGTACAAAAATAGAAATCTTCTAATTGACGTGCATCAAACGCCATTAAATTCCATAAATTCTTTACGAATTTTATTGAGTCCATTAAACTGGGGGCTTGGACATGTCAGTCGTACAGTACCAATAATTCAGTTGCTTTTAGCACAAAATAATGAAGTGATTATTTGTTGTGATGAAAATCAAGAGCAATATTACCGCACTTATTTCCCTGACCTTTGGTATGTTCCTCATCAAGGATATCCTTTTTATTTTCAAGGCAAAGGGAATTGGACTTTGGATATTTTGAGAAATTATGTGTCCTTGAAACACTATCTTTCAGAAGAAAAGAAAAAAGTGGAGGATTTAGTAGAGAAGTTTAATTCTGATTTAGTAATTTCAGATCAGCGCTTTGGATTTGTCTCGAAGAAAGTCAGGAGTATTGTTATTTCTCATCAACTTAATTTGCCTGTACCTAATTGGAATATCGTAGCTAAGTTTATCAATAAGCGATTGCTCTCAAAGTTTGATGAAGTTTGGATTCCTGATACAACAGAACAAAAGTACTCAGGTGTTTTATCTAATGGAAGGCATAAAGGAAAATATTTTATAGGCACAAAATCACGCTTTGAAAAGGTAGAGAAAAATGCTGTAAAAACCTATGAATACTTGGGTATTGTTAGCGGTCCGTCACCTTATAATCAACAGCTTTTAGATTTATTGATGAAAAAGCTTGCTGCTTCCAATCATAAATATGCAATTATTGTTCCTAACGCACTGTATCAAGAAAATAAAAATTCCAATTATATAGCGCTTATTCCCTCACCTGAACACGAAGAGTTTGTTCGTTTGATAAAAGAAAGTAAAACTGTAATTAGTCGTTCAGGTTATTCTACAATCATGGATTTGATTCAAACTGGAAATGATGGAATTTTGATTCCAACACCTGGTCAAGCTGAACAGCTTTATTTAGCAAAACTTCATCAAAATCATCCTTCATGGAAATTTAAAACGGAAAAAGAATTTTCTTTAATGACCCTTTAGAAGATACTGCTTTTCTTTTTTCGGGCTGCTTTTTTATGTTCTTTATTCGTCTTTTTTATGCGTTTCTTTGCCTCTTTTGATTGGTTGTTCCAATAGTTTTTTTCTCTTTGTTTCTTTGCTTTTTTAGCTGCCTTAGCTGCTGCTTTCTTATCTTTTGCCCTTGCTTCTTCTGCTGCCTCTACTGTTGCATAGGTTTGTACAGGTTTGGTGCTTCCGCATGAAGTAAATAAAAAAACAGTGAAGAGATATACTATTAATGTTATGAAGTTCGTTCTTTTTATCATAAATTCGTATTCAACTTTAAAGTCAACAATGAACTTACGTAAAATAATCTTTTTAACCATAATTTTAAGCTTATTTGCATGTAATAAAAACAAGCAACATCCCGTTCCTTACTTTTCATTTAATGCGAATATAAACTTGAATTTACCTTCTTATTCTAATTTACAAGGAGTAGGAGGATGGGCGTATGTAACAGGGATAGGATCTAAAGGAGTGGTGATATACCGTCAAAGTCAACAGCACTTTGTGGCTTTTGATCGTCATTCTCCAGCAGAAGGAAGTCTCAACTGTCCAAATGGTTTAGAAGTAGATGAGGAGAACTTTTTGATTCTTAACGATCCATGTTCAGATGCTCAGTTTTCTCTTTATGATGGCTCAATTATTGGAGGAAATACAAAGTGGGGATTGCGTTCTTATATTGTTGAATATAATGGTGGTCAAACTGTCCGTATCTACAATCCTTAATGTTCTTGGTATTGTTTTAGCAGTGAATCTTCAAAATTGATAAGATGAAATCGTTATTTTTAATTATATTATTACTGTTATCCTTCAATATAGTTGGGCAAACTAAGAATGTACTTTTCATTGGGAATAGCTTTACTATGAATTATGGAATGCCTAAAAAACTAGAGCGTATAGCTAAACGTGAAGGCGAATCTCTCTATACGGGACAAGTAACTACTGGAGGGAAAGATTGGACTTTTCATGCGAAGAATCCTAATACCTATCAGATGATTAAATCTGAACCATGGGATTTTGTAATTCTTCAAGGAATGAGTTATGAACCTTTGCAAACCGAGCATATTTTAACAGAAAAAACAATTAAATCTGGATCAACTATTATTGACAGTATTCGTAATTACTTACCCAATGCTAAAATTATGCTCTTTATGACGTGGGGTTATAAAGAGGGGATTTATATTGAATATGAGCATAAGTTTATTGACTATACTGAAATGCAAGAAAGATTACAGAAACAGTACAATCGTTTTGGTAATATCTATCAAGTAGCAGTTGCTCCGATTGGAAAGGTTTGGGAGGAAACACGTAAGAAATATCCAAATTTTGAACTTTATTCAGAGGATGATTACCACCAAAATGAATTAGGTTCTTTTCTAATCGCTTCTACATTTTACAGTATGATTTATGACAAACCTATTCAGGATTTATCAAGAATACCTTACCGAAAAGTAGAGGAAATGGAGGCAAGGAATATTGTTACGATTGTAAGCGATATTGTGCTTCACCCAAAAATGAACTGGGGAAGAAAATATTGGATTCAAGATGAAAAAACAATCAATACTTTAAAAAGAGTAAACCTTTTCTTTATACCGAGAAATTAGTTTTTTTTTGCTTTCTTTTTCATGCGAATATTGATTATCTCTACTCCCAAAGAGAACGCTATAGCAAAATATAAATACCCT